>Ga0187893_10000036_pt1 | contig 274024 bp, 221 predicted proteins | sample MA1701074metaG_FD_139574 | JGI IMG/M metagenome (GOLD analysis project Ga0187893, IMG submission 139574) | White microbial mat communities from a basaltic lava cave in the Kipuka Kanohina Cave System on the Island of Hawaii, USA - MA170107-4 metaG ...
CTTTCTATATTGAAGGGCGCCCCGTGCCTCTGCCGGGGGAAACTCCGGAAGCCGCCTATCGCGTCGCAAGCCCGGGCTATTTTCAAACCATGGGCACGACGCTGCGGCGAGGCCGTGATTTTGGCGCGGCGGACCGGCACGATGCGCCACGGGTAATCGTCATCAACGAAACGCTGGCGCGCCAGTATTTCGAGGGTGAGAATCCCATCGGCCAACGGGTCAAAGTCGGCAGTCTGGGAGACGACGATCCATGGTGGACCATCATCGGTGTCGTGGAAGACGTGCAGCAGTGGCAATGGGCCGATGTGTATAGCGAAATCTATGTCCCCTTCGCGCAGTCCGGACAGTTCTATTCCAGCCCGTCGCCTCACTATTCGATGACGCTCGTCGTACGCACAAAGTCCAATCCCGCCGTGATGACCGGAGCCTTGCAGCAGCAAGTCTGGGCGCTCGATTCCAATATTCCTGTTTCGAACGTGGTGACGATGCAACAAGCGGTGTCCCATGCCTTGTGGCAGCCGCGTTTTTCTATGTTTCTGCTGGGAATCTTCGCTGCTGCCGCCCTTCTGCTCGCGGTGGTGGGCGTGTACGGCGCGATGTCCTACGCGGTGGCGCAACGAACAAGCGAGATGGGTGTGCGGCTCGCGCTTGGCGCGCGTCGCCGTGATGTATTGCGGCTGGTGCTCAGACAAGGGTTGATGCTGGCGGCCGCGGGAACGGTTCTGGGGCTGGGCGGTGCGTACGCGGCGTCGCGTGTGATGGGAACGCTGCTGTATCAGGTCAGCACGACCGACGCGGTGACTTTTTTGGGAGCGCCGGCGGTCCTCATGGCCGTGGCGCTGCTGGCCTGCCTGCTGCCGGCGGTACGCGCCTCCCGGATCGACCCCATGACGGCGCTCCGGTATGAGTGAAGACCAGATAAGCTACAGGGGCGGGCAGGCGCCGGGGGACATTCACCACGTTTCGCGCCGATAGATCCAACGAATCGTTGCATCCTTGTGAATGCGAATTACGGGACTGCCCCGCTTTCCGCATACTTCGAACTGAAAATGCCACGTGTACTCATTGCCGACGACCAACCTGACGTTCTGACCGCCCTGCGCCTTCTATTGAAGGCGGAGGGCTACGAGACGGAAGCAGCGGCTTCGCCCGCCGGCGTCCTCAAGGTGGTCCAGAAGCAGGATTTTGACGCCGTCCTGATGGACCTCAACTACACGCGCGACACGACTTCGGGGCAGGAGGGGTTGGACCTGCTGGGCCGCCTTCAGGACATCGATAGCTCGCTGCCCGTCATTGTCATGACGGCCTGGGGCAGCGTGGATCTCGCGGTCGAAGCGATGCGGCGAGGAGCGCGCGACTTCATCCAGAAGCCTTGGGACAATCCGCGGCTTCTGGCGATCGTCCGCACGCAGATTGATCTGAGCCAGGCGCTGCGCAAGCATCAGAGGCTCGAGGCAGAGAACGAGCTGCTGCGCGGCGACGCCCTGCCGCATCTCATCGCCGAATCGCCGTCCATGAAGCCCGTCCTCGAGATGATTTCGCGCGTCGGGCCCTCGGACGCCAATGTGCTCATTACGGGCGAGCACGGCACCGGCAAAGAGGTCGTCGCGCAAACCCTGCACGCCATCTCGCCCCGCGCGGGCAAGACGATGGTCTCGGTGAATATTGGGGGGCTGGCGGAAGGGGTATTTGAGAGCGAAATGTTCGGTCACGTGAAGGGAGCGTTCACGGGCGCCAACACCGAACGCCTCGGAAGGTTCGAGCTGGCGAACGAGGGCACGCTCTTTCTGGACGAAATCGCCAACATTAGCCTGAACCAGCAGGCCCGGCTGTTGCGGGTGATCGAGACCGGCGAGGTAGAGCGGGTAGGATCGAGCAAGACGCGCAAGGTTAGCGTGCGTCTAATATCCGCGACGAACGCCGAGCTGGCGGCGCGGGTTGCCGAGAGCGCCTTTCGCGAGGACCTGTTGTTCCGTCTGAATACGGTGCAAATTCATCTGCCGCCTCTGCGGGACCGCAGAGCCGATATTCCCTTGCTGGCGAATCACTTCCTGCGGGTTGCGGCCCGCCGCTTTACGAAGAAAGTGGAAACGTTTCAGCCGGCTTCGATGGAGAAGATTCTGAATCATGCCTGGCCGGGCAACGTGCGCGAACTGGACCACGTGGTGCAGCGAGCCGTCTTGATGAGCAAGGGCGACGCCGTCACGCCGGCGGACCTGGGTTTGGAGCTGCGCGAGTCAGCTCCGCGCCTCGACGACATGAGCCTCGAGGACGTGGAGCGGTATCTCATCAAGAAGACTCTGGAGCGGTGCGGGGGGAATGTGACTGACGCGGCCAAGGAGCTTGGTCTCAGCCGCAGCGCGATGTATCGGCGCGTGCAGAAGCACGGCTTATGATGTCCGGGGCGGAGTTGCCTATCACGGAACCTGCTATGAGCGCTCAGCGGCAGCGTGTTTCCCTGGAGCGAGGGCTGACCCTGTTCGCCTTCCTTGGCGCTTTGCCGGCGGTGATCGTCTCGATGGTCTTGCTTTGGACCGGAGACTACACGCCCAAAGTGCAGTGGACGCTCAGTCTGCTGATCGCCGGGTGCTGGCTTGGTTTCGTTCTGGCGTGCCGGGAGCGTGTCGTTTACTCGCTGCGGACTCTGTCGAACCTGTTGGCGGCGCTTCGCGAAGGCGATTTCTCGCTGCGGGCAGGCAGCACGCGCGCCGGTGTGCTGGGCGAGGTCATGCAGGAAGTTAACATGATGGGCGAAATTCTGCGGGAGCAGCGCCTGAGCGCCGTGGAAGCGACCCACCTCCTGCGCAAGGTCATGGAGGAGATCCACGTGGCCGTGTTTGCATTTGACGATACAAAGCGTTTGCGGCTCGTGAATCGAGCCGGTGAGAAGCTGCTGGGCCGCTCGGCGGAGGAACTGACCGACCGACACGTCGCTGACCTGCAACTTGCCGACTGTCTCGACGACGAGGCGCCGAACACTCTACAGAAGTCCTTTCCCGGAGGATCGGGTCGTTGGGGTATCAGCCATACTGATTTTCGCGAACACGGCCGGCGGCACCGTCTTCTGGTTTTGACCGACCTGACAGTCCAGTTGCGGGAAGAGGAACTGCAGGCGTGGCAGAGACTGGTGCGCGTTCTTGGCCACGAACTGAACAACTCGCTGGCGCCGATCAAATCCATCAGCGGCAGCATCCGCAGCCTGCTCGATCACCCGCAGCCTCCGGCCGACTGGAAGCAGGATGTGCAACAGGGTCTGGCGGCGATCGGCTCACGGGCCGATGCGCTGAGCCGCTTCACGGGCGCCTACGCCCGGCTGGCCAAAATGCCGGAGCCAAGGTTCGCGCCGGTGGATGTGCCGGCCTGGATCCAGCGTGTCGCGCAGTTGGAAACGCGGATGCACGTAGAGATTGAGCCGGGCCCGGAAGTTACGATTGACGGGGACGCCGACCAGCTCGAACAGATGTTGATCAACCTGCTCAGAAATGCTGTGGATGCGGCTTTGGAAACCGGAGGAGGCGTGCGCGCGGGCTGGCGTCAAAGCCACGCACAGCTCGAAGTGTGGATTCGTGACGATGGTCCGGGCATTTCCAGCGATGCCAACCTGTTCGTTCCTTTTTTTACTACCAAGCCGGGCGGCTCGGGAATCGGGTTGGTGCTAAGCCGTAAGATCGCAGAAAACCACCGCGGCACGCTCAGCCTGCGAAACCGCCCCGACGCCCATGGATGTGAAACCAGCCTTCGCATGCCCTTGGGCGACATTTCCGGCAGGAATTGACGTGCGGTTCGTGCGTGCGGCCCTTGCTCATTTTTCCGCGCTCCCAGGGGCGGAATAGGGGCGTCCCAAAAGTGGAATCGAAAGGCGACTTGGAAGTATGTTATTTCTGACTAATTTATTTAGTATCAATGTATTATAGGTATCAAGGACTGTGGCAGCCCGGTTGCCCTCTGCCTAACTGTCGAGGTGGCGCTGGATGGTCCCAGGCGATTTTCTTCAGGGCGGACATGCCGTAGCATTGAGGCAGATCTCCGCCGGCTGGCCTGCCCACCTCTCCGGCGTTTTCGCCGAGGCGGGGGAGAGCGAAGCCTCGAAGCGGCTAGTGGTGGGCGGTCCTGGCGGAAGTCTGCCGAGTGCTGGGGTTTCGTCTCGCAAGCCGTCTCGGCGAAAATAATGGAGTCATCGCGATCCGGCGGCGGCGAGTTTATTTTGGGGAGTTTGGGATTTTGCGAATAGAGCGGCTGGGGAACAAAGGGACCGGCCGACCGTTAGTAAGGTAAGCCCTTGGATATTCAACGACCAGATCTAGTTCGGAAGCGGCGCGTGCGCCGGGTTTTCGTCACTATCGCCGTGCTCTTGGGCGTGGGAGCCCTGACGTACGGGTTATCCCGGCTCGAGCCCGCTTCTCCCGAAGTGGAAAGGGCGACGCTGGTGATTGACACCGTGGCTCGCGGCGAGCTGCTGGTGGACCGGCGCGGCTTGGGAACACTGGTGCCCGAAGAGATTCTTTTTATCCCGGCCAGAGATGAAGGCCGCGTAGAGCGCCGCTTTGTCTTGCCAGGCACACCGGTCAGTCCCGAGACTGTGCTGATCGAATTGAGCAACCCCCGGGTGGAGCAGGAGCTTTTCGACGCCGAGTCGCAGGTCAAAGGGGCGGAGGCCGAGTACGCGAGTCTGAAGGTAAGGCTGGAAACGGAGCGCCTGGATCAGGAAGCCACCGCGGCGCAGGTGGAATCGGAATACCAACAGGCGAAGGCGCAATACGAGGCGGACGCTGAGCTTCACAAGGCCAGCCTGATTGATTCCCTGACACTAAGAAAGTCCCAAGTTTCGGCGGAGCAACTGGCCATCCGTGCCCGCCTTGAGACGGAGCGCCTGGCGATTCGCGATCAGTCCGTCACCGCGCAACTGGCCGCCCAGCAGGCGAAAATCGACCAATTGCGAGGTTTGGCTCAGTTGAAGAGACTGCAGGTTGATCGGCTGAAGGTTAGGGCCGGCGCATCGGGAGTCATGCAGCAATTGGAAGTGCAGGTTGGCCAACTCGTCTCGCCAGGGACTGTCCTGGCCCGTGTTTCTGATCCGCGCCGCTTGAAAGCGGAATTGAAAATCCCCGAAACGCAGGCTAAGGACATTCAGTTTGGCCAAAAAGCGGAAATTGACACCCGCAACGGCATCATCCCAGGCACGGTCACGCGCATTGATCCGGCGGTGCTCGAGGGCACGGTCACAGTGGATGTCCGGCTGGACGCCGAACCGCCGCCAGGCGCCCGCCCGGACCTGAGCGTGGACGGCAGGGTCGAAATCGACCGCCTGGAAAACACCGTAAAAGTCGGACGCCCTGTGTATGCCCAGGCCGACCGGACCATAAGCCTGTTCAAGCTCGACGCCACCGGACAGTTCGCCGACCGGGTCGCCGTGAAGATCGGCAAGGTCTCCGTCAACCAAATCGAGATTTTGGAGGGTTTGAGGGAGGGCGACCGGGTGATTCTATCGGATATGAGCGCCCAGGATGCTTTCGACCGGGTTCGCTTGAACTAGCGGTTAGGCGAGGTGGAGGAAAGAAATCAGGGAACCGGGATCGTAGAATGTTCGTAACTAGGGCAACGACATTGAAAAATGGCGGGAAGGGAGCTATCCTCCGGCTGTCCGCAGCGTCCAATGGGCGATCGGGTGGTGTATCCGGACTGGTTGTGTGCTCCTCTGGGCCGTCACGCCGTTCTCCGGCCAGGGCGCCGGTGGATCCGAATTGGGAAACCCTTCGAGGTGAGGAATGACTGAATCTTCTGTTGCGTCTGAACCGCTCATTCGTCTTCAACATGTAAAGAAAGTCTTTTTGGCGGACGAGGTGGAAACGCACGCGTTGGCCGACATCGACCTGGAGATTGGTCGCGGCGAGTATGTGACGATCGCCGGCCCGTCTGGCTGCGGCAAATCGACGCTGCTGTCGATTCTCGGGCTCCTCGACACTCCAACACACGGTGAGCACTACCTCAAACAGAAGCCCGTGGAGACCCTGTCAGCTTCGGAGCGGGCGCGTGTTCGGAATCGGGAGATCGGCTTCGTTTTCCAGGCTTTCAACCTGATTGGAGACTTGACGGTTTACGAGAACGTCGAGCTTCCTTTGACCTACCGCGGCATGCCTTCCAAAGAACGCAAGGAAGCCGTGCAGCACGCCCTGGAGCGCGTCGCCATGGCTCACCGCATGAAGCACTATCCGTCGCAGCTTTCGGGCGGCCAACAGCAGCGCGTGGCCGTGGCTCGCGCCCTGGTCGGCGATCCGGCGATTCTGTTGGCGGATGAGCCCACGGGCAACCTCGATTCCAAGAACGGCGAAGCCGTCATGGACCTGCTGAAAGACCTACACCGCAACGGCGCAACCATTTGCATGGTAACCCACGATCCCCGTTACGAGGCCTACGCCGAGCGGAGGATCCATCTTTTCGACGGCAGGATTGTTGAAGAGACCCGAGGCATGTCAAACTAGCAGTCCGGTTCCTGCTCCCGGCTTTACCCGGAGCAACCCCAGCGATTCGGCGAGACAGCCCTGTTGCCACGGATGTCTTCAATCCGTGAAGGGACGCTCTCGACCCAATATTCGCCCGCGCCGGCAGCCACCATGATCCAACTACGCGACGTCGAGAAATTCTATACCGCCGGCTATGGCAAGACCTTCGTGCTGCGGCGCATTACCGCGGAGATCAAGGAAGGCGAGTTCGTCACGATCATGGGCCCTTCCGGCGCCGGCAAATCGACGTTGCTCGGCATTCTCGGCATGCTCGATGGCGATTTTCAGGGCGAGTATTTCCTGTTCGATCACGCGGTGCATCGGATCAAGCCGCGCGACCGGGCCGAACTGAACAAGCGCTACATCGGGTTCGTCTTTCAAAGCTACCACCTGCTGGACGATCTGACGGTTTACGAGAACCTCGATATCCCGCTTTCCTATCGCAACATCAAGTCCAGCGAACGGGCGAGCATGGTCGCCGATACGCTGGACCGCTTCAACATCGTGGCCAAGAAGGACCTCTTTCCCAATCAGCTCTCGGGCGGCCAGCAGCAGTTGGTGGCGGTCGCCCGCGCCGTCATCGCCAATCCCAAGCTGATTCTCGCGGACGAGCCCACCGGCAATCTCCACTCGGCTCAGGCTCAGGAAATTATGGAGCTTTTCAAGAAGCTCAACGGCGAGGGCACCACGATCATCCAGGTAACGCACTCGGAAGCCAACGCCGCCTACAGCGACCGCATCATCCAGCTCAAGGACGGCTGGATAGCGGACGGGGCGCAGGGCTGAAGGCCGGGCAGATGTGTCGTGGCTAGGCGCGCCGAAAGCTGCCGGGGGGCCCGGCTAAAAGAGAATTGCGCGACTCGCACGGTCTCCACTAGACTGAAGAAAGTTGGAAATTCCTACTTTTATGGCAGTTGTCAAAGTGAAAGACAAGTTTCAGGTGACACTACCCGCAAGCCTCCGAAAGCGGGCAGGAGTGGAGATCGGTGACTTTCTAGAAGCCCGCGTTGAAAGAGGTAGGATCACGCTAACGCCGAAATCATTGGTGGACCGCCGGCTGATGGAGGCCATCGAAGACGTTCGGCAAGGGCGAACCCACGGGCCTTTTGAGAGCCAGCAGGCAATGGTCAAGTCCCTCCACGGTAAGGTCTCTCGAAGAGGTTCAAAGAAACACTCTGTCAAATGAGGCTCGGTTACACCGAGCGCTTTCTGCGCAGCTATGCGGCCGCTCCCCCGCAAGTGCGCAGGGCGTTTGACAAACAGGCGGCTTTGCTGGGCGACAATCTCCGGCACCCGTCCCTTCGAGCGAAAAAATACGACGATGCCAATGACGTCTGGCAGGCGCGTGTAAACCGCGGATGGCGATTTTACTTTATTATCGAGGGCCAGACCTACACGTTCCTTGATCTGATTCCTCATCCCAAGTGAGTAAGCAGCCGGGAAGACTCGTACCTTGAAATGGCCGGCCGGACCTCGGGAGAGACCTGCAACGGCTCCGCGGAACGCCCGCGGAACCAGACTTTAGAGTTCGTACCCTGGCTCCAACAGCTCCTTCACAGCAGCCTCATTCACCTCGATGCCAATACCCGGTTTATCCGGTAAGTGCACAAAGCCGTCGCGGTAATCGGCGGCATCGGTCAGCCCGGTGAATTGCTTGTCGAAAATGCCGCCTCCCCATTCGAGAATCAAAAAGTTTGGCACCGTCGCGCAGACATGGGCAAAAGCGGTCTTGCCTAGGGTGGTTGCCACGCCGTGGGGCGCAATCGGAATGTGATACACCTCGGCCATGGCGGCGATCTTTTTGCCCTCCAACAGTCCACCCGCTTTCGACATATCGGGCTGAATCAAACTCACCGCTTGCTCCTCGAGGAAGGGACGGAACCCGAATCGCGTGTAGACGTTCTCGCCGCACGCGATCGGAATGCGCGTCGCCCGGCGAACCGCCGCCATGACCGCCGGGTTATCACTCGGCACGGCCTCCTCCAGCCACATGGGCCGGAACTGCTCCACGGCCTTGGCGATTTGAATGGCGCTCTCGACGTCGTAGCGGGTGTGGCACTCCAGGGCTACTTCGATGTCGGGTCCGACGGCCTGCCGCATTGCACCAACGTAATTTGTGATCTCGTCAATCTGGCGATTGGTGAGCGACCACAGCGAGACCTTGCCGGGGTCAAGGCCTTTTTCATCGTTTCCACGCTGCGTGATAAGGTCGACGCTTGTTTTGAAAGCCTTGACCTTCGTGCTGCGCACCATGTCGCCAACGGTCTTCGGGTCATTGGAATGAAAGTAGACGGCGACTTTGTCGCGCATGCGGCCGCCGAAGAGGCGATAGAGGGGAACGTCCAGAGCCTTGCCCGCGAGATCCCAAAGCGCAATCTCAATGCCCGCAAGCGCCGAATAGAACGGACCGCCGCCGGCGCCTCGAAGGAAGACCGACGCTTTACCGTCGCGAACCCGATCGTACGACAGAAGATTGAAATAGATGCCCTCAATGTCGAGGGGGTCGCGTCCCTCGAGCGCGGGGCCGAAATTGTTGTTGATGAGGTCCTCGGCGCCCACGGTGTCGAGAGTTTCGCCGGTGCCCGTCAAACCCTGATCGGTGTAGACGCGCACAAAACGCGAGTTGATGCCGCGCATGCGCACGGCGCGAATCTTGGTGATCTTCAACTTGGGAACGCGCGAGGTGCCCGCCGCCCGGCCGTCCCGCACAAGAGCCGTATAAGCGGCGAGGGTACCGAGTCCGCTCGTTAGGAAGCTTCGTCTGTCCATTTCACATCCCCCTGGGGGCGGACACGCTAAAAGCCCGCCACTGCCTGAAAGGCCGAGTGCGTGAGCACGCCCTCCGCAGGAACGATCGTAATCGATTGCCCGTGCCCGTGTCAGTATGTGAAACACCGTTTTTCAACTTGTGCCATCAGCGCACCAGTCGGACGTTGCGATCGGGGATGTTGGCGACCGCCGCTCAAGGCGATGGCGCTGTGAAATGGCGAGGGCAGGGGAGATGAGCCTGCCCTCGAAAATGGCAATCGATGAGGTGAAGCATGGCTCTATTCCGGGTCGTCTCCGTTCACAAACAGCGCTCCCAGCTTGATACTGCCGTGGCCCGCCTGAGGATAGTTGGGGGCCGCCGGATCTCCGGGGTTCAGGTTCGAGGCTGTATCGTCAGGCGGGAACACGATCAGGATGTTCAAGAACGATAGGATCGCCTGTTGGTCCTCGTCCGGCAGCGCCACAAATGCGTCGCGGGAGGACTGTGCCTCGCCTCCGTGCCGCAGAGTCACTTCCTGAAGGTTGATACTCCGTCCATCGTGACCGTATGGAGCCGTGCTTCCAACCCCCCACAGAGGAGTCGTGAGGAACTCCTTCTGCATGGTGCCGTTGTAGTTCCGCTCGTGGAAGTTCGGACCCAGGTCGTGGCGCTTGAAATCGGTAAAGATGTTTTCGACCACAAACGACCCGCCCCGAGGCAGTTGCATGGGCGGATAGTTGCCCGGCGTGCTCGCGACAGCCGTTCGCAGCGTCGCCGTTGCAAACAGGTTGTTGAAGATGCCATTCTCCGGGTCGTACACGGTCTCCACGTCCGCGACTCGCCGGTCACGGTCAACGGTCAGATTCTGGATGTGACAGCTTGTGCATCCCGCCTGCCCCAGCAGAACCTGGCCTCGATCCGTCAGGGCGGTCTGCTTATAGAGTCCCGGCTTGAAGTAGTTGAGCAGGTAGAACTCCATATGATCGACGATGCTCGTGGGGATCTCATTGACGACACCGTCGCGATCCATGTCGTGATACTGCGAGGCAACTTTGGGCCGCGCGATGGTGTCCCGGGAACCATCCAGCACCATACCCGATGGCGTTACGTACCGGCCTCCCCGGGAAGCCTCTTCCAGTTCCGGATCGACCGCCTGCAAACCCATTTCGTCGTTGAAGGCCCCGACGATAAACTCACGGATCGAGATTGTACCGCCGTGTGCAAAAAAGGGGCGAATCCTGAGGTCAGGATCAATACCCTTCACCTGCGATGTGTCGACGTATCCATCGCTACGCACCGTGATCGAGCCGAAAGAAATGCCATTGCTAAGGAGCGTCTTCGTTACCGCTCTGGCGGTTTTTGCTTCGGCCAGGGCGGCGGCGCGAATGCCGCGAAGCTCCGCCGTGATTTCGTCGGCCAGCATTTCCTTCAAACCCAGCCCGAAGAGATGAGGCGCATCCCTGCTGTCGGGCCGTGTGGCGACGTCACCGCCAAAGCCCGCCGACCCGCGAGGCCGGCCATGGCAGGCGGCGCAGCTGTCGGCCAAGCCCGCGCCTAGAGCGAGATTCGTGTCGATATCACCTACACCGTCGTCGGCTCGGGGGCCAAGGCCCTCTTTGAGAGTGAATTTCCTCTGAAAGAGTTGCCGTCCGCGACGGATGGAGCGAAAGGGATCGCGCCGGATAATGTACATCGAAGAACCGTAGCTATAGATGTCGCCGCGTCCCGCACCGGCCTGTTTGGCGAGCGTCTTGGCCAAGCCCTCTCCCGCCGTGTTTGGGGATTGCGTGTAGTCTACGAGCTGCGCGGATGAATCGCGTAACCCGGCGATTACGCAAAGGATGAGAAGCAAAATGGTTCCGCGGCGAGGTGTGAATCTGCACTTCATGGTGCACCTCCGAAGAAAAGCCCGGCCGCTTACGGATGAGGCCGACCAACAGAAACTGAATGAAGGCAAAGCGAAATACGCGCGACCAAGGAAAAAACCAAGAATTTTGCCTAGAATGTTCCCGCGAGCAAAGAACTGCCAACGGAAAACAGTACCATCGGACTCAACGAGGGTTCAGTGTTACACCGCCCACTTCCTAAGCTCAATGCTCCATTTGCCTTAGGGGTGGAGTAGGTATAGGCGGCTAGTTTGCGGACGGTCGAAGCCACAGGCCGGCGATAGTGGATGGGCACGTCCCGATCGGGGGCACAGAAAATCAGACGGTCAGCGTTGCTCCCTTGAGTGCTCCTCCCAGCCCGGCAGTGACACCGAGGAGCGGTAATTCGAATCGTTGTAGGTTGGGTTGCGCCGTGGCGCGTAGATCTTGTTTCCCTGGAACGGCCGGTCCTGCGTGTAGATCCAAACCTCTTGCTGATCCCACAGGATGATCTCGTCCCGGCGGTCACCCGTCAGGTCCATCACGGCATAGGCCAGGTCGGGGTGGCCGTCGTCCGGGAAGACCACCACACGCCGCAATTCGCCGTCCACCAGTCCGCCGTCTTCGGCATTGCCGTGAAGCATGGCGAACTCGGCGCCATCGCCGCGCCAATTGACGGGCTGCAGGTGGCTCGATCCAGGAACCAGCTCCCGCTGGAGAAGCACATCTCCGTCCGCGTTCAGGAGAGTCACGATACCTGTGTTTCGCCAGAAATTGGCGACCATGATCTCGAGCGCCGGCGATTCTGGCCGGTACTGGCCCACGCTTTGCGTTTGCACATGCCCGATGCGCAGATGCTTCAGGATCTCGCCCTCCTTGCTGAAGACGAGAAAACCTTCGTCGCTGCCGCAGGAGTAAACGCGTGGCGGCGCTGACGGATCGCCTGTATAATTTCCGGCGGAGATCGCGTCGGTGTGGTCGAGGAGGAAATCGTCACGAGTCCAGATCGGCTCCCCTTTACCGTTGCGGACCGAGAAGCCGATCACGATCTCATCTTTGCCGTCGCCGTTGAAATCGTAAGGGAACGGATAGTGGCCCGTCTGGCCCGATCCAGTGCCGATGACTTCAAGGTTCTCGTTGAAAAGCCAGAGCGCTTGGTAGCGGTCCTTCAGCAGGATATTCCCGCGGCGGCCTCTGCCCTCGAAGTCAAAAAAAGCGATGGAGTCACCATTGTTTAGCTCGTAAGGGCGTTCCGTGTTGCCTTTGGGCGCTTCGGGCATCCAAACCCATTTCTTCACCTGCCCGTTGCGGCCATCGAGAATTTGAAGCTTGAAATCCTTCGCCAGCACGACCTCGCTGTGCCCGTCGCCGTCGATATCGTGAATTTGAAACGGCGTGTCGTTGGTGAGTAGGCCGTTGCGAGGGTCGGGCCGCCCAATCTGCCATAGGACCTTGCCATCGAGGTTGACCGCCGTCAGGCTCGAAATATGATCGAACGCATCGCCGCGGACCCTTGGGATGTTTTGGGCAATCAGCATGTCGGTGCGGCCGTCACCGTCGAGGTCCCCGAACCGCACGTTGCGGCCTGCACCGAAAAGGGGTGTCTTGAATCGCTTCCATAACTTCGGCTGGGGTGTCGCACGCCGCAAACGCGCCAGCTCTAGCTCGCGCTGATCGATGCGCCGAGCGATTTCTGCTTGCTCACCGTCACCAGCGGTCACGCGGAAGTCGGTGAACCTCGCCGGAATGTTCGCCAAGACACCTACGCGGCCTCGCAGCATTTCATCGTCGGAGGCCTCGATGACAGGTTTGCCGTCGATCAAGCAGCGGATGGTCGGCCCGTTATTTTCGACGCGCAGGGCATAGTAGCGCTTGGTGTCGTAGGAAAACGGCACTTCTCCCAGTGTGCGCCACGCCGCTTCGCGGAAGGCCGTCTCGACGGGTCCCCGGACCGCCAGATAGGCCTTGCCGCCCCCGCGCAACGCAAAGAGATAGTAGTGGCGGTTGGTGTGATAGCGGAACACGACGCCCGCCATCTCACTGAACGAAAGCGGCCGGACACGCGCCTCCACCGTGTAGTCGCCCCACTCCTCGTCACCTGTCACAAACAGGGGATACATCACGTTGCGTAAACGCTCCTCGACGACGGTGTGCTGCTCCAGATAACTCTTGCCGTCCTCATCGCCCACAGCCCAAGAGTCGAGATGGACGATCGGGTTGTACCAGGGCCGCACGTCCACCCCGCGGTGCCGGATGTAGTGGTACTCCTGAATCGCGCCGTTCAACTGCCCCATCGGCGCGGAAAGGAGACCGGGCGGCAGCGACGAGAAATCATCAAAAAAGAGGTCCGCGGCTGAAACCGGCGTACCGAGAAGGCTCGTGAAAAGATAGGTGGCCAGGAGGCAGCGGAGACGATTGAGTTGCATCATCGCAGTTAACCGTTTAAGACGAAGGATATCTTGGCTCTTTCGCTACCGTGCCACAAGCGGTGGAGATATGTCAAAAGCGGAAGCCCTGGGCGTCACTCGCCGCTCCCAAGCGGTGGGCGTGCTACATGACCTCGGGTGTTTCGATGCCCATCGTATCAAGCACGCCGGTCAACTCCTGGACGAAGAACTGCGTCATCCACAGCAGGAAGACCTTCTTCTCGCGGTCGGTTTCATTGAGGATATGGTGCTGGTGGTAGAAGTTGCTGAACGATTGCGCCAAGGTGAAGGCGTACCGCGCAAGCTGAGCGGGCTCACCGGCGGCGATGGCTCGATCGATGTTCCAGTCACAACGAGACGCCCCGAGCAAAACCTGCCAGAAGTCCTCGTTCGCGAGTTGGCGCGCGAAGACCTCCGGGTTGAGATCTCTCGCGAAGTCGGGCAATGTCTCGCCGCGTTCCGTAAGTTTGCGGAGAATGTTGCGGGCGCGCACGGCGGCGTATTGCACATAGGGTCCGGTTTCGCCCTCAAAGCTTAACGCCTCCTGCAAATCGAAGGCGATGATCGTTGTTCGAGTGAAACGCAGCATGAAATAGCGCAGGGCGCCGATCGCGATCTGCGTGGCGATGCGACGGCGCTCATCCGCGGAGGCATGCTCATGCCGGCTGCCAACCTCTTCCAGAGCTTTGGCAATAAGCATGTCGATCAGCGCGTCAGCCTTGACGCCGAGACCTTTACGGCCTGACACTTCCACAAAGCTCCGCCGCTGGTCCTCCGCCGACAGTTCGATCCCCAACTCGGCGCAGCAGCGCGGCGAAAGCGCCACCATCTCATAGGAGAAGTGCACAGAGTTATCCGCTTCCTTCTCATAGCCGAGCGCGCGGAGCCCGGCGCGCACCACGTCCTGCAAGTACGACTGCCGCACATCAATTACGTTGAAAACCCGTCTTCCACCGCCAAATCGGGGCGCCTGGCCATCCTGGGGCGTGTCAATCGAAGCCCATAGCGTTCGCCCATCGGGATAGGAACGCAGTGGTCTGTAATGGAAATCCTTCTGGAGCAGCCCGAACTTCCACAACTGGTAGGCAATGTCTTTGCCGACATAGGTCACAGTGCCGTCGGAGCGCACAATGACTTTCGAGTCGTCTGTCGCATCTTCGGTTGCACCTTCTGTGTCCGAGGCGTCTTCTGTCGTGTCAGTAGTGCCGCGCTCCTGCTGGAACAACTGGGCGGGCATCACCCAGCAGCCTTTGTTTTTTCCCGTGGTTTCAAGGTGGATGGCTTTGCGCTCTTTCAGCAGCTCAAAGGCGGCCGCCCAGAATTTCAGATGTAGTATCTCACTCTCGCGCGGCAGCAAATCGTATTCGACATTGATCCGGAGCATCGTTTCCATATGCGCGTTGACGATCGCATCCGAAACGATCCGGGCCAGCTCGGCCAACTCGCCTTCGCCCGCCTCGATCGCATGCAAGGTCTGCGAGCGCCAGGTTCTTGAGGCGGAGTCTTGCTCGTAATGTTGCGACGTACGCGCATACAGATCCCAGCAGTAGTAGTCGAACCGGACCGCCGGATCAGTGATGAGCGCCTGCACCTCCTCCGGGCCCTTCTTTTCGAGGAAGTGGAAGCCGGCCACAACGTCCGCCACCTGGACGCCGGTGTTGTCAATATAGTTCTGGACTTCGACGGTCTCGCCCAACCGCCGCAGCATGCGCACCAACGTGTCGCCGAGCACGGCGTTGCGCAGGTGGCCGATATGGGCCGCCTTGTTCGGATTGATGTTGGTGTGCTCGACAATGATTTTGCCATCGGACGAGGGCAGGGAACGGGCGGTTCCCGACCGCAGCCCTTCCGCGTAGGCGCCGCGCTCAAAGCGCACGTTCAGATATCCGCTGCCCGCCACTTCGATCTTTGCTATGCCTTCGATCGGCGGCAGTTCGGCGGCCAGCTGTTCGGCGATCTTTCGGGGCGCCAGCCGCAGCGTCTTGGCGAGCGTAAAGCAGACGGGTAACGCCACTTCGCCGAATTCAGCCTGGCGGGGCTGCTCGATGACGATAGGCACGTCGACCGAATAGCGCTGCTGAATGTGCGCGGCGATGGCGTCGCGCACTCGATGGGCCAAGAGAAGAAACAATAGAGAACCCCGATTCTATGTATCTTAGGAATGTTCCACGAAAACGAGGGCTAGCCGTGGAGCGTTACCTGGTGAGTCGATCCAAAATCCATTGTGGCACTGGGCGGTAAGCCGCATCAACTTGATTGGAGACTTCTCCAGAGGACTGTAGGCAGCCGCTTGGGAAAACGGTCCGCAGGGTTCCCGCGGATGGAGTAGCCCGCGAACCATGGAATCACACGAAGGCCAATACAGGCTGGAGGGCACGCCAGTGGTCCGGAGTTGCCGGATTCCGCCAGGGTGGGGCGAACATGCAAAGAAAACGCGTCGGCATCGTTATTTTTGACGAGGTGGAGGTTCTGGACTTCTGCGGTCCGTTTGAAGTCTTCTCCGTTACACGACTGCACGAAGAGAGGCGCCGAGAGGAGCCGTCGCCCTTCGAGGTCTTGCTCGTCGCTAAAGGCCCGGGCACCGTGACAACAACGGGTGGCATGCAAGTGCTTCCACATCAAACTTTCTCTAACTGCCCCCGCCTCGACCTCCTCGTCGTCCCTGGCGGATGGGGAACGCGCCGGGAAGCGAAAAATGCGGTGATGCTCGACCGGGTACGCGCCTGGGGCGGGGAGGTGGAAACGCTGACTTCCGTCTGTACCGGCTCCCTGGTGCTAGCCGCCGCGGGTCTGCTCGATGGCCGCCGCGCGACGAGCCATTGGCGCTTCCTCGATCAACTACAGCAAGATTTCCCGGCCATCAATGTCGAATACCACCAGCATGTCGTGGAGGACGGCAACATCATCACGTCGGCAGGGATTTCGGCGGGCATTGATATGGCGCTGAGGATTGTGGCGCGGTATCACGGTGAAACGATCGCGCGGGCGACCGCGAGGCACATGGAATACCCCTTTCCGGACAACAATTCCCGGCGGGTTCCGATGCAACGATAAGGTGAGGCGGCACAGCACTAACGATAGAAAAGAGGGGCGGCAGCCCGAAACGCCACCGCTTGAGCCGCCAAGACGGGCCGCCCAGGCGAGAGGGACAGCTTATGTCCGTTCACTCTCCAAGGGTGTCACGACGGCGGGAGAGTGCGGCTGCAACACGGTACGACCCCCGGCGGGGGCGGCCTCCCCGCTGCGAAGAACTGCGATGCGCGTGCCGATCGGCCCCAAGGTTTCGTAAAACGCCACGGCTCCCAGAACGATCGGGGATACGCTGACCCGGAGATCAGGGAATCGGCGTGCCACTTCGATGGTCAACCCCACAGCGAGATCCGCCAGCGCCAGCATGGCCAGACCCAGCAGCATGCCGACCTGGGGCGAGAGTTGCGCGCGGGCCGATCCCAGCCGGAAACCGGCGATTTTTCCCGCGGCGCGCGCCAGAATGAAGGCTATGCCGGCGGCGCCCAGCGACATCAGTTTGTCAAGCTCAATGCCAGCGCCGGCGATGACAAAGAACACAGCGTAGATCGGCGGATCGAACCGCGACAAGGCCACCGCCAGTTGTTGGCTGGTTTTCGACAGGTTCACCACCGTCGCCCCGACGGCCATACTCGATATCAACGGCGAGAGGTCAAACAGCAGTGACACACCAATGCAGAAAAGAACACTGCCGACCAGCAGGATCTGCGCTTCGCCGTGCTCGGTGAGCTTCGATCCCCAACCGGCCAGCATCAGGCCGACCAGATAACCCAGGGCCACGGATCCCGCCAGTTCCCAGATCAGCCAAAAAGCAGAGTGAATGATCGTGATCCAAGCGCTCTGATCTCCATTCATATCGTGCCCCAGCGTTACGGCGGTCGCCACGATGCTGAAAGCTATTAAGACGACGATCTTGTTAAACGCCACCACGGCGACAATGGTGTCGGTAAGGGGCCCGCTGCTGTCGTGTTCGCGTAGCACCATCATCGTGGCTGCGGGAGCCGTTGACATCGCGATACAGCCCAGGAGCAAGGCGATGTCCCACGACAGGCCGATGGCCAGCATGGAGATGAAAACCAGGCTGCCCGTCAGCCCTGCCTCGAAGAGCGCGATGATCACGATGCGGCGGCCGAGGCTGCGGAAATGGGAAAGGTCCAGCGCCGACCCCACTGAGAAGAGAATCATCCCCAACGCCACTTGGCTCATGACATGGAGGGTCTCCAGGTTGCGGCTGCTGATCCAACTCAAGACCGAAGGCCCTAGCGTCACGCCAGCCAGAATATAGCCTGTGACTTCGGGAATCCTGACAGCCTTCGCCAAGTGGCCGATAAGCAGAGCCATCAGGAGGATCAATCCCAATGAGGAAAGTTCATTCATAGCGAACCGGGCCGTCTGCGGGCCGCCGCAAGTCTTTAGTGCTGGTACGAGTTACTCGGTGCTGGGGCTACTGAGAGTTGCAGGGCGAGTAGCTACGGCTGGGGGCGGCGGAAACGTCTGTCTGGCCGTACCCGGTAACAAAAACGAAGACGAATGCCTCCAAGTTCTCTTCATCATACGCCCGGGGCGGACGGACGGTCTACCAAGCGTCCGGCTGCCGGTGGATCGCTGCGAATACCCTTCTGTGGCACGCTCGTCCAATTGGTGAGCAACGTCAGCGGCGTCTCAGGGCGAAGCGAGTCGATGAGTCCAGACGTCTATTCCTCCATGCCCATTTGCGAGAGCCGGTATCGCAGCGCGTTGCGCGTGAGACCCAGCAGCCGGGCGGCCTGGCTCTTGTTGTCGTTCGTGCGGCGTAGCGCTTCGCGGATGAGTTCCTGTTCATAGCTGTCAAGCGTCATGCCGTCAGGCAGGAACGGGACGCTGCCGGGGGGCAGGGAAACAGATTCGCCGTGATCAAGGTGGATATCGCCGGGCTCGATGGGGTCCGTCCGCGCCAGCACCATGCTCCGTTCGATAATGTTTTCCAGTTCCCGCACGTTGCCCGGCCAATGATACTTTTGCAGCTTGTCAATGGCGCCCGGCGAGAGCGAACGGGCACGGTGTCCCGTGTCGGTCGCGAATTTCTGCAGGAAATGATCCACCAAGTGCGGAATGTCTTCCTTGCGCTCGCGCAGGGGTGGCAGGTTGACAGGAACGACGTTGAGCCGGTAGTACAGGTCCTCGCGAAACGTTCCCTGCTCGAGAGCGGCCCGTAAATCCTGGTTCGTGGCCGCGATGATCCGCACGTCCACATGGGTTGTCTTCGTGCTGCCAAGGCGCTCAAACTCGCGCTCCTGCAAGACCCGCAAGAGCTTCACTTGCACCGGCGGGGGCACATCACCGATTTCATCAAGAAAAACCGTGCCGCCATCGGCCTGCTCAAACTTGCCGCTGTGGGACTGAACCGCACCCGTAAAGGCCCCTTTCTCATAACCGAACAGCTCGGATTCCATGAGGTTCTCAGGAATCGCCGAGCAGTTAATCTTGACAAACGGCGCTTCGCGGCGCGGCGAGTGGTAATGAATCGCCCGTGCCAGCAAACCCTTGCCCGTACCGCTCTCTCCGCCCAGGAGCACTGTCGCGCGTGTCGGGGCGACTCGGGCGGCCGCTTCGAACACGTCCTGCATTTTGGGGCTGCGGCCGACGATCTGCTCGAAGTCGTAGCGCCGGCCCAGCTCGGCCCGGAGCTTCACGTTCTCGCTGCGCAGAGCATGAAACTCGAGCACCCTTTCAATCGTGATCATGAGGTCCTCAAGCGAAAACGGCTTGAGAATGTAATCGCTGGCGCCGGCCTTCATCGCGGCCACAGCCGTCTCAATCGAGCCGAAGGCGGTCATCACAATGACGGGCAGAGAGGGCCGGTCGCGGTTGAGGCGTTTCAGGAGTTCGAGCCCGTCCAGGCCCGGCAGGCGCAAATCCGTCAGCGCTAGAACGAAGTTTCCGTCGCTATTCGGCGAGGCATCCAGAACCTCCAAGGCCTTTTCGGCGGAAGGGGCCTTGACGACGTCATATCCGGCGCCCTCGAGGTGCAGCTCGAGAACGCGCAACATCTTCGTTTCGTCGTCGACAACTAGAATTTTCCTGTTCACGATTTTACTTCCAGCGGCAGGTGTATCCGAAAAACCGCCCCTTCCCCCGGGCGGCTGGTCACGGTGATCTTGCCCCCGTGATTGTCAACGTAGCGTGAAACCATGGCCAATCCGAGACCGACGCCGCGCGGCTTGGTTGTGAAAAAAGGGTTGAAGATGCTCTCAATCTGTTCCGGCGGGATCCCCACGCCCGAATCAGCCACTTCGATCCAGGCGTTCGGGCCGTCGCGGCCCGTACTAACACGCAGCGTGCCCCCGGGCTCCATGGCCTCATGACCGTTAAGTAAGAGATTGAACACGCCGCTTTCGATGAGCGTCGAGTCGAAGGAAAAGCGCGGCAGATCCCCCAATACCTTCTCCACGCGCAAGCCATTGGCCCCTTCGCCCAGCGTCTCGCGAAGTTGCATCACGGCGCGCCCGACTACTTCATTGAGATCGTTGATCTCCCGTTGCAGAGGGGAAGGGCGCGCAAAATCGAGGAAGTGACTAACCAATGCGTTGCTCCGATCGACCTCGCTGCGAATGAAACCCGCCACCTCGCGCGCTACCTCGTTCTCCTGGCTCACCTGCTTGCTCAGAACCTCCGCTGACGCCGAGATCACACCCAGGGGGTTGCGGATCTCGTGCGCAAGGCCGGCCGAAAGCTGGCCCAACGCCGCCAGCCGCTCCGAACGGCGAACTTCCGCCTGCGCCTCCCTCAAGTCGCGGTTCGCTTCGGCGAGCCGCTCAGTCTTGCGACGGTTTTCGGTGGCCAGGCGGTTCACGACAATTGCACTGAGGAAAAAGAACAACACCCGGACTGTTAGTTCGCGCTCACCCTCCGGCAGCAGGTAGTACGTCTGAAAATCAACGTAGAACAGGAAGGAGAGGTACAAGCTGGAAGCAAGCAACGTTGCCAGCAAGGCCCCGCCAAGCTCGAATAGAGAGGCGGCCGAGACAATCGGCAGGAGGAAGATGAGGTAATAGCTGCTCTCAACCCCGTCTGTTTCGGCCACCAGCCAATAGCACAGAATCAGCTTGACGGCGATGGCCAGGGCCGCGTTAATGCGATCGGAACTGACTTCGAGCCGCGCTTCGGCGATCTGAACCCCGCCGAGCGCCAATAGCACGAGCCACTCGTAGAGAGAGTGCGCCTGACGGGTCATCCCGAGCGCCGCCAGGGCGCAGAGAAAGATCAGCCAAACGGCGTCAATGGCGCGAATTTGCGGCACAATCCCGTCCTGTTCACCAGAGTACTACGGACCGGAGGAAGCGGCGGCGGGCCTCACCAAAAGCTGCGGAGCGAATGCGTTACGAAGAACCCGTAGAAGAGGGACATCGCCACCAGTGTCGCGCGGCGCCAGAGAGGCGGCCGCAGCTCCCGCGGCAGCAGCCGCGTATTGAGATAGAGCAAGTGCAACGATGCTACGACAAATACGACGCCGGCCACGTTAGCCGCAAGTTGCAGCAGGATGATTGGCGCGGCCAAGCGTAGGGCGATGATGCCCCACAGTACGGCTACCCCCAGCACGCTGTAATAGACTGCCCGGACGTCTCCGCCACGCCAGCCGCGAATGCGCTGGCTGCCCGTCCAAAGAATGTCGGTGATAGAGCGCACCATGGCTTCGGTCAGGTCCAGTTGTGTCTTGAAAAGCAGCCATGCGCCCAACAAGGCGACGACGCCGGCCAGCAGCGCGCCTGCTTTTGCGCCCACGCTGTTCGCCAAGGCGGCGCTTATCCCTAAACCCTGGATGTCGGTCCCAGCCGGCAGGAACGTCACGTACAAGACGGCCGGCAGGATCATTCCGAAAACGGCTCCTGTGAAAAAGATGCCCCACTGATCCGCCCTGACAATGCGCCACCAGCCGCGCCACCGCCGCATCGATTCGGCATCGGCGGTGAAGATAAATCCGCTGTGGGCCAAGTTCACCTTCTGTCCGCCGACGGCGGCGGGGATGTAGCCCGCGCGCTCGCCCATGCCATATCCTTTGTCGCGCGCCCAGTTGGAAAGTGTGATATTGAGCGCGCCGCCGCAGCCCGAATAGGCCACGAACGCCGCCAGAAGAAAGAAATCCACATCCACCGGGAGGAAGTCAAACACGCCTCGTGCCGCGTCGAAGCCCAGCAGTCCGGCCCCGGCCGCCACCCAGGTTGTGGCCGGCACAAGGGCGATCGCCATGAGGAAGAAGCCGCCCAGTGTGCATACCACCAGGATCCAGTTGAGAAGCTCTAGTGTTCGTTCGATGCGCCTGCCTACCAGGAGCAACACCACGCACAAGAGAAACGTTCCCACACCGATGTAGTAGACCCCGGCGGCATCGGGCGCATCCGCCAAGCGCCGTGCGAAAAGAAAGAAAATGGCCCCCGCGGCGACACCGGCTGACGCCGGCCAACCAATCTGCAAAAAGTAAAGAACAGCGTAGAACCAAGCCCAGAATGTTTTCGACGGCCGCGTCCGCATGAAGCCGGTAAACACCGGCTCCCCGGTCGCGACGGTGTAGCGCATCAGCTCCATGTTGAAGACGGTTTGGAAGAAGACGGCCACCGTCGTCACCCAGAGAAGTGGCAATCCATATCGCACGAAGACGGCCGGACCTAGGAGGAATTCACCGCCGCCAATCGACATGCCCAGCACGATCACCCCGGGGCCCACCACACCAAACCAGCCCAGTCCCTTGGGCGAGGGCGGGGCAGGGAGTTCCGCCGGTTTCCAGGGTTCCAGCCCAGTGCGAGCCTCCGGGGCTACGGTGGTCTCACGGGTGAACGAGCCAGCAGACATGCCTGAGTTTCTCCTTTTAGAACGCGGCCCAGCGCTTCTTGACTTCAGCCAAGAAAGGGTGCATAGTTCTGAGCGAGCAATCACTATTGCGCTTTACGCATGCCGGGCGCAACCCGCTGCGGGGTGAGGGAGGCTGAATATGAAGACGGCGAGAATGTCGCGCATCGTGGCTTTCGTTGTTTTGTTCTTCAGCGTTTCGCTGGCTTTCGCGAGCGCGCAGTCAGGCGAACGGGTCCGCATCGACAACGACGACATCGGAGGTGTGGTTACCGGACCGAACGGCCCGGAAGCCGGCGTCTGGGTCATCGCGGAAACGACTGACCTGCCCACACGCCTGATCAAGATCGTAGTGACGGACGACCGAGGACGCTACCTACTGCCTGATCTTCCTAAAGCGAACTACGACCTCTGGGTGAGAGGTTACGGGCTTGTGGATTCGCCCAAAGTGCAATCAGGGCCAGGAAAGACTCTGAATCTAACCGCCACGATTGCGCCCGATGCACGCGCGGCAGCGCATTACTATCCAGCCAACTATTGGTATTCGCTGATCACGGTGCCGGAGAAAAGCGAGTTCCCTGGCACCGGTCCCAACGGCAACGGTATTTCGGAAAACATGAAGAGCCAGGCCCAGTGGCTGCGGCTGATGAAGACAGACAGCTGCTGGGCGTGCCATCAGTTGGGTAACAAGGCCACGCGCGAGATCCCCAAGGAGCTCGGCACATTCGAATCCTCGGCGGCTGCCTGGAACCGTCGTATCTTATCGGGACAAGCCGGCTCGTCCATGGTCAACGGCCTCAATCAGCTTGGGATGCCGCGGGCGTTGGCGATGTTCGGCGATTGGACCGACCGGGTTGTTGCGGGTGAAATTCCACCGGCGCCGCCTCGTCCGCAGGGTATTGAGCGAAACGTCGTAATTACACAATGGGACTGGGCCACGCCAAAGGCGTATCTGCACGATGAGATCGCCAGCGACAAGCGTAATCCCTCGGTCAACGCCAACGGACCCCTTTATGGAGCGCCGGAGGCGAGCACCGACGATCTGCCGGTGCTGGATCCCGTACGGCACACGGCCAGCTCCATTCGCGTACGCGTGCGCGATCCCAAAACTCCGTCAACAGCGGAGCAGAAGATGCCGCAGCCTTCGCCCTACTGGGGCGACGAGGTCATCTGGGACAGCCAGGGCAACGTTCACAACCCGATGATGGATCATCGCGGCCGGCTGTGGATCACTACCAGAGTCCGGCAACACGACAACCCCGCCATTTGCAAAGAGGGTTCGAGTCATCCTTCGGCCAAGGTGTTTCCGCTCGAATCCAGCAGCCGCCACCTCGCGATGTACGACCCGAAAGCCAAAGAGTTCACGCTCGTCGGGACATGCTTCACAACGCACCACCTGCAGTTCGCCGAGGACGCCAATCACACGCTGTGGACCAGCAGCGGCGGGGGGGGCGGGGCGGTGGGCTGGCTCAACACAAAGATGTTCGATGAGACCGGGGACGAAGAGAAATCGCAGGGTTGGACGCCGCTCATCCTCGACACGAACGGAAACGGTAAGCGCGACGAGTGGGTGGAACCGGATCAACCGCTCGATCCGAAAAAGGACAAGCGAGTCAACGCCGCCTTTTATGGCGTGATCCCGAGTCCGGCGGACGGCTCTGTCTGGGGCTCGGCACTGGGCTTTCCAGGTATGATTATCCGGCTGAACCCGGGACCCGACCCGTCGGTCACCGCGCTGGCGGAGGTCTACGAGCTGCCGTGGAACAACCCCAAGGCAGCCGTGCAGGGCTTTTCGCCGCGCGGACTCGATATCGACCGCAACGGCGTTGTCTGGGCGCCGCTCGCCAGCGGGCATTTCGCCAGCTTCGACCGCCGCAAGTGCAGAGGCCCTCTCAACGGACCCACCGCAACCGGACAGCACTGCCCCGAGGGCTGGACGCTCTATCCGTTCCCAGGACCGCAGTTCAAGGGCCTGACCGATTCCGGCAGCGCCGAGGCCAGCTATTACGACTGGGTGGACCAGTTCGACGTGCTGGGCCTGGGCGCGAATGTGCCCATCGCCACCGGCAATGGCAATGAAGCGCTGCTGGCGCTGGTCGACGGGCGGTTCATCACCCTGCGCGTGCCGTATCCACTGGGCTTTTATGCCAAGGGCATGGACGGCCGGATCGACGATCCCAACACCGGCTGGAAAGGCCGGGCCGTTTGGTCGACTTATGCCAGCCGGACGCCTTTCCACATGGAAACCGGCAAAGGAACAACGAGCAAGGTGCTCAAGTTTCAGCTGAGACCGGACCCTCTGGCAAAATGAGTAGCCGGCAACGCTCATCAGACAATCACGTAGGGAGGGTCGAACTCCGGAACCCCGGCGCGCCGGCCCGCAATCCAACGCAGCATGTACACCTGGGCCGGGTCGGTAATCCCGCCGAACTGGTTGGGGAGCACCTCCAGCAGCAAGTGCGCCAACTGATCCCGGAAATAGTCTATGTCTATTTCCACTTTCAGGCACTTTACGCCGCCTATTTGCTTGCGGTCATTCTCGTGCAGCGTAATCTGGACATTCGCTTCGCCGAAGCGCACTTCTTTGAAACTGCGCGTGGCTCCAGGGTGAAGAGAACTGTTGGCATGCACGAATGTGCCCTGCTGGACGGCGTTCGTGAGCTGCTCCACGAGAAGGTCATCGGCAAACGCAAAGAAACGGTCCGGAAGAAAATCCTGCTCCCAATCGCCCGTCAGCGGCTGTTTCAAGTAGTCGAACGCCGTCCCAACGCGTAACGGAATGTCGTCGAGCGCTTCAGCGAAATTGAGGAACGAAGCCAGCCGGCCCGGCGCATCCTCCATCCACTCCGCATGCCGCTCCTCGGCCACTTGATCACTGAGTTTGGCCTGCAGAAAGTCCGTCCATTTGCGATGGGTCACGCGCAACGCGCCCCAGCGGGCATCGTGGAAATTGAAGGAGCTGTTCACGGGCAGCAGCATCAAATCGACCCGTGTCACCTCACCAGCCTTCAGTGGCACGGGATGGAATCCAGCCTGCACAAATCCCTTGCCGGAAACAATTACGGTGTGTGCATCCTGGAAATTATTGGCAAACGGCAGATTTGCCTTCAGTAACGGCTTCTTCTGCGTTTTCGTTACGACCTCTTTTTGCGTACCGTCCTTGATACGGAAGAGCAGTTCTTTACCGACGGGGATCAAGTTGCGTCTACCATCGAAAACAGAGATCAAAAACACGCCGTGGGGTGAGGTTGCAGCCGGCATTGCTTTCCTCCTTGTAGGCCGGTGAATGTAGACTCGGAAAGCAGTATACCGAAAGCACTGTGCGGATCGCGCAGCGCCCGTCTCACGCGTGACACCCGCGAACTGGCACTTCGCAGCAGAAAGCCAAAAAATTGGGTTTGTTTGGCTTTGTTTTCGGATGGCGGCGTTGCAAACAAAGACCCAATTGGGTTTGTTTTGCTATTTTTTTTGTTGGGAAAACTGAGGTGGGCGGCCGGGAAGGGAAGTGAAGACGGGTGTGAGGGAGTCGCGCAGGATCGATACCGGGTGAGTGTGTGGGGAGGAGGCCCGGTTGACGGGCACGGCGTGCCGCGGCGTGCCGTGCCCCTACCCTCGGGCGGCGATGATGAGTTCCTGGGATGCGCATACTTTGACGGGATCCGGTCCGCCTTCCGCGGTTCGAGCATAACCTGCCATGGCAAGTAAAATCGACTGTTTGGAGCGGATGTGATTGATTTCATGGCCTGGAGGATTGGTGACTGGCCCGGCCCCGGGACCGGGCTGGAAGGGATACAGAAGCAATTCCGTATCGAAACAACGGGATTCAGCCAACCACGAGAAGCCCTGTCAAGCGGGCTCCGGAAGGACTTTAAATGGCCCACCGCGCGAGGCGCGTTCGGCCGCGACCGTAAGTGTCTGTGTGAAAACAGCGATTCGGGCTCAAGACAGACCAATATCTTCGGTCGCGTTGCCCGGCGGGCACGGCATGCCGTGCCCTACGATGCCGGAATCGAAGAGTGCTACCATAGAGTTGTTGTTGGGCGCCGTTCGCGGCGCCTCTGCATCAAGAGTTGGGGCGATGCCCAACGCCAACCTGCTTTCCGGGCAAGGTGGCGCTCCCCGCAGGGGAGGATGTGGCCCAAGATCGGCAACCAATCGGAGCCTGCCACGCGCGTCTGTCCCACACCGAGTTCAAAGGACAGACGCAGATGCCCATCAAAATTCACGACCACCTTCCCGCGCGCAGCGTTCTCGAAAGGGAAGGCGTCATGGTCATGCGCGAGACCGACGCGGTGCGCCAGGATATCCGGCCGCTCCGCATCGGGCTGCTGAACCTGATGCCGAACAAGATTGCGACGGAAACCCAGTTCGCCCGCCTGATCGGCGCGACACCGCTTCAGGTCGAACTGGTGTTGGTGAGAATCACCAATTATGTGGCGCGCAACACGCCGAAAAAGCACCTGATCTCGTTTTACCGGCCGTGGGAGGAAATCCAAGCGGACCGATTCGACGGCTTCATCGTCACCGGCGCGCCGGTGGAACAGTTGCCGTTCGAGGAAGTGAGCTATTGGGACGAATTGCGCCGCATCTTTGACTGGACCCAAACCAGCGTCCACCGATGTTTGAACGTGTGTTGGGCCGCCCAGGCGGCCTTGCATCATTTCTACGGAGTCCCCAAGCACGGCCTTCCGGCAAAAGCGTTCGGCGTCTTCCGCCATCGAAATTTGCTTCCGGCATCGCCCTATTTGCGGGGCTTCTCCGATGACTTCTCCGTGCCCGTATCCCGCTGGACGGAGGTTCGCCGGCAGGATCTCCCGCGGGACCGGGGCTTGGTGGTTCTGGCAGAGAGTGAAGAGACCGGTTTGTGCCTCGTGGACGATTCGCCCCACCGGTCCCTGCACATGTTCAACCACGTCGAATATGACTCGACCTCGTTGGCGGACGAATACAAGCGCGATGTCGCGGCGGGAACGGCCATCGCGGTTCCCAAGAACTACTTTCCCCAGGACGATTGCACCCGACCGCCGGAAAACCGCTGGCGCAGCCATGCCCACCTCCTGCTTGGGAACTGGGTGAACGAGATTTATCAGTCCGTGCCGTTTGATTGGGTCAAGGTGGGGGAGTAGGGGATCAAGAGATCGGTGGCTGTCCCGGAACTCGGCTAGCGGCCTTCAGGCAGCCTGAGAAGTAGCTAGAAGTCTCTCCGCCTTGAGCTCGCTTTAGCGGGCTTCTCGTAGCTGGCTGAAGCCCGTTGTTTTGGAAGGGCGTTGAAACGCCCTGACCCGCGAGGTTTGCGCCCGGCCCGGCCGCAAACGACCGGGCTAGTGACCCGACTTGCGTCGGGGAAGCCCCGTGGAACGGGGCTGGATGCTCAAAGGCTGAGATCGGTTGAGATCGGTGGCTGTCCCGGAACTCCCCTTGCGTTTGCTGCCACGAGGAGGAGAGTAGTGCTTTACCTTACCCATTCTCCCGGACCGCCCCTTAGCGAATTTGTCGAGTGCTTTTGGCTGCTGGAAAGTGCGCAAACAAGTCGAAAGGAGCGGATTCTGCCGAGCGGGACGATTGAGCTTGTGGTCAACCTGCATGAGGACGAAATGCGCATTCACGACGCGGCGCGACCCGAGCAATACAAACGGTTTTCCGGCGCAATCATGTCGGGAACCTATTCCAAGGTGTTTGTCTGCGACGCGATGCAGCACGAATCAATCTTGGGGGTACATTTCAAACCGGGCGGCGCCTTTCCGTTCCTCGGCGCACCGGCGAACGAACTGGCAGACGCGCACATTGACCTGGCAGATCTGTGGGGACGGCCGGCTCTCGCCCTTCGCGAGCGGCTCTGCGAGGCGACGACGCTTCGGAGGCGATTTCGGGTCATGGAAAACGTTCTTAGCGGAGCGTCTGGATCGCCTCGCCGCTAAACGCCATCCCGCACTGTCGGGCGCGTTGCATATGTTCGGACGGTCAGGGACAGGCGCTACTGTGCGAGCCGTCGCTCGAGAGATTGGCCTGTCTCAACGCCGCTTCGCCGAGTTGTTCAAAGCTCAGGTCGGCGTCACGCCGAAACTTTTCTGCCGGCTGTTGCGATTTCAACGGGCACGGACTTTGGCGGCCCAGGTCGAGAAACTCGCGCTTGATCGCGCGCAAGAGCTGCGAGCGGGCTGTGGGGTCGATTGGGCGCAGTTAGCATTGACCTGCGGATATTTTGATCAATCGCACTTGATCAATGAGTTTCAGGAGTTCGCAAGCTTATCACCCACAGAGTACCTGCGCCAGAGCCGCCAGGACAGCCGGCTGAAGGATAATCATGTCCCGCTGCCCGGCTAGGTAAATTTTTTCAAATACGGCCGTCGTTGGCAACCGGAGAATGGATCTATGGAAGGGCGAGGATCGCTCCGCCGCGGATTCGGCCGCGAGGCGGAACGCCCAAGCAGGGAACGAGTGGATCGTGAAGAACCGCTTCGCGTTTAGGAGGTCTCATGAATGACTTGCGCTTGTGGGGCGTCCGGTATCAAGTTAGGGACGTGGGCCGCTCGGTGGCATTCTATACGCAACAGCTCGGTTTCAAACTGGATCAGGAGAATCCGCCAGCCTTCGCTCAAGTCTCCCTTGGCCATTTCAAACTGATCCTCAGCGGTCCCGGGGCTTCGGGATCGCGGCCAATGCCAGATGGCCAGAAGCAGGAGCCCGGCGGCTGGAACCGGGTGGTCCTGCAGGTTTCCGATCTTTCCGGGCGGATTGAGGCGCTAAAGAAAGCCGGTCTCCGGTTTCGCAATCAGATGGAGACGGGCCCGGGCGGCAAACAAATCCAGTTGGAAGATCCAGACGGCAATCCGATCGAGTTGTTTGAGCCGGCTCGATAGCCGGACGGGGACGGTAACGGACCGCATCCGTTTGGCCTTCCGCAGGCGGCTGAAGCCGTTGCTCAGGAAGGGCGTTGCAGCGCCCTCACCGCGCGGGCCGACCCCGGCCGTAAACGACCCGGCTAGTGACCCGACTTTCGCCGGGGAAGCCCCGTGGAACGAGGCGGGATGCTCAAAGGTTGAGATCGGTGGCTGTCCCGGAACTCCCCGGAACTCCCCGTCGGAACTCCCATCGATCCGGAACCCGCTTCAGCGGGTTTCTGGCGTGGCTTAAGCCGTGGTGGGGGAAGGGCGTTGAAACGCCCTGGTCGTCGCGAGGTTCTCTTCACCCCCGGCCTTAAAAAAGGCCGGGCTAGGAACCCGACTGCGTCGGGGAAGCCCCGTGGAACGGGGCTGGATGCTCAAAGGTTGAGATCGGTGGCTGTTCCGGAACCCCGGAACCCGGAACTCCCGGGGAATCAAGAGATCAGCGGCTAGCGCGGAACTCGCGCACGACAGCAGACGGCACTCAGCGCTTACGATACCCGGACTTGGGCTGTGCGAGTACTTCTTTCAATCCTCGCCCGTCAAAATATCGTGTCCATATTCTGAGTCGACGGCTAAACTCAATTATTGCTGGTCTTTGGAAGCCCACATCGTCGCCGTTGATTCTACTCGACATGCAGTGCGAGTGCTCGTAGGCTAGAAGATCCGCTGCTTGAGCTGCATTGTGTTCTTTCCCGACGGTACCAACAGATTCCATCCTACACTGATCGCGCCAACTCGAATCTCTCATAACCTTGCTGAACACCACTGAGAACTGGCCATAGCCGTCAGTTCCCGCTTCAAAAAGGTAGGGGAAGCGCTCATAAACATTTGCTTCATTCGCCCAGTCCTTGATGCGCACAAGCAAACCCTGGGCAAGGAAAGAAAATCGGTGACCCAAGCGGCGCTTCTCGTTCGTCGTCAAGGCATCGTAGTCGGCGTTGACGACACCCACAACGAAAGGGACCAATCCCGTATCTGTAACTGCACGTACGAAATCCATTTTGCACTGGAGGCGCGCCCTAGGATCTTTCCATTGCGGCTTGCTCTCTTTGTCAAATTCGCCGTTGCCATGTTCACAATCAGCGGTGTGGAATAGCCTGATCTCGTGCTCTTCTTTCAATTCATTCCATCGGCCATAGAGTTGCTGCCAAGAATCTACGGATGCGACAAAGCCCGCAACTACCGTACTGGGGCGGTCGCGTTTACCGCTGTCGTCAAAGTAGCCCTGATAGCCTCTTGTCAGCAAAGCGTTGTCTCCAGACTAGACGCCGTGGGGCTTCAACAAGTCTCTTAAGGCACTCAAAACGGAACACAATGGGCCGAGGAGAGACGGCTCGCTTGGCCAATGCCCAATGTAGGTTTCTCCGAGTGCCGCGAAAACCATATCGGGGTAGATCGGTGGCTGTCCCGGAGAACACCGGAACAGAACGACTCATGAGGCAGTCTACACTAAAACGTTTCCTAAGAGAAACTGTCTTTACTTTGTGGGTGCCGAGGGTGCGTTCGGTTTCAATAACTCTGGTTCGCGATCAACTTCTTGCCAATGATAAGTACCGTTCACCACAAGCAACACGTGCGTCTTGCCAGTTGCGGTGTCGATCCTGAAGAGTGAAGTTTCCTGATACGTGGCAAGGGTTCCTTTGACGAAGGTCGATGCCTCGTACCGCCCCTGATGTAGTTGATAGCGGCCCGTTTCGTTAGCGACAAGAACCGGTCTTGCTGGCCACGTCCAGGCGATGTAGAGCGCGACAGTCAAACCCCACGGCAACCAATGAGAACCAGGCCAGCTTCAAGGTTTCAGTCTCCTTGGATTTGCGAGAAACGTGTTCGTCCATATCCAGGAGTCTTGATGAGTCAAGTATATTATTGCCATATTAGTGGTAACAATTACCTTGACACACCCACTGTTTTAGTGTAGTCTTAGAGCATGGCACACGGGCTACCAGCAACCCTCCAGGATGCAATCCTGTACTTCGCCGATCCTGATAAGGCACTTGAGTTTTTGGCCCAATACCGTTGGCCGGATGGGAATGTTACCTGCCAGCACTGCGGGGCCGAAAAGCCGATGTTTCTTCAGACGCGGCGGATCTGGAAGTGCCGCAAGTGCCGTAAGCAGTTCTCCGTGAAGGTCGGCACGGTCCTGGAAGATTCCCCGATCGGCTTGGACAAGTGGCTCCCTGCGATCTGGATGACCGTGAACTCCAAAAACGGCATTTCGTCCTATGAGATGGGCCGCGCCCTGGGCGTGTCGCAGAAGTCGGCTTGGTTCATGCTGCACAGAATCCGCCTTGCTCTCAAGGCCGGTTCGCTAGAAAAAAAACTCTGCGGCGAGGTCGAGGCCGATGAATCGTTCGTTGGTGGCAAGGTCCGCCTGATGAATTCCAAGACCCGCGCCCGCAAGCTCGCCAAGGGCAAGCTATCAACGGGCGGGACCGTGGGCAAAGCCATCGTCATGGGGATGCTGGAACGGCACGGCGAAGCCCGCGTGAAGGTGCTTCCCCATCGCCGGACGCACAACGTAGAGACTCAGATCGCCAAGCACGTGCAGCCGGGATCGAACCTCTACACCGACAACCTCAAGTCCTATCAGAACATGGTTGCCGAGTACGCCCATGAGGTCATTGACCACACGGAAGCGTACGTGAAGGGCCGCGTTCACACCAACGGGTTGGAAAACTTCTGGTCGCTTTTCAAGCGCTGCTTGCGGGGCACGTACGTGTCCGTGGAGCCTTTCCACCTTCAGGCGTACGCCGATGAGCAGTGCTACCGGTTCAACGAGAGGCGCGGCAAGGATGCGGATCGTTTCGTAGGGGCGCTCTCGCGGCTCGCTGGAAAGCGTGTAACGTTTGCGGAACTGACGGGGCGTGAATTGGACAGCCTCATGAGCTAGGGCCTAGAGATAGGCGCGGCAAGCGCAAGCCCTAGCTCTTGGATTTTCGTTTGGGCCGGTTCGCCCCATTGCGGGGCCGAATCGGTTTGTGCAGATCAAGGTCGGCCTTCGACACCGACATGATCTTCTTTACAGCGTCAGTGAAGTTCTGGAACTCGCTACCAACGGGTTCTGACTTCGCGCTACTGCCGGATTTACTACTTCCGCTCACGTGTCCCCATTCTAACACGGGGACATGGAGGAGGAAGTGTCCCACAATCCATGCTCCTATTGCGATATTTGTAAATCAGCGGATATAAGGCTTGAGAGCGGGGATGACCGCCTGTGCGATGAAGCTGCTTGCATTCTTGAGCGTTTGGAGAACGTCCTCGCCGCCGATTGGTCCTCGCGAATCAAAGATTACGCGACAGGTTGTTACGAGGTACACCTCCACGCCAAAGTCAGAGGGCGCGGGCCAACGAGCGAATATTGCTTGTCTTTCGCTGTCTATGACACACCCTTGGGGTGGCGGAGCCAAATGAGGCGGTACTCCCCTGATCCAGAAGATCGTTCGCGCAATAGTTGCGTGGAGTATCTTGTGCTTGTCCCATTGTTCGAGTCTGTAGAGCTGCATCAGGGGGTGCCGCGCCGCCACGGAGGGGCCTGCCCCTCCCGCAAACGGTTGCAGGCTCTCAATGACTGCTTGAGCCGCTGGGACGATGCCGCTGATTTTTTTCTTGGCCCCTGCGATGTACTCCCGCTCGCTCGGGAAAACGGGGAAAGCCGTGGCGGTGGTGCAATCTCGCGTGTTCAAGGGATTCGAACGAAAAAGGGCGCAAGCGATGTAATCGAGAGTGGCATACAGGTTGTGGATAACATCGCCCATTACCGGAGCCCACTCGCGGTTGAGACGAAGAAACGAAGCCTCAGGCGTGTAGAAGACATACTCTTTGGATTCAGGATTGAACTGGCCGGGGATGCGATTTGCTGTTCCTTCAGTGAACTCGCGCAGGCCAACATTGAGGATTTTGAGGTGGTGATCCGCCCGATCTAGTTTTAGGTGTATCGCGTCTAGATGATCCACGCCCCAGCTTAGAGCCCTGGGTGTGTCAGGTCAATTGTTACCATATTAGTTTACATAATACATCTTATACGCCATTGAGTACGGCACCCTTTTTAGGCCCCTTCCAGACCCTGGTGAGGATCATTTGGCCCCCTAGGAGGCGATTTCGAGGCCCATGCCGAGGCCGGGTTCGTCGGAGGGGCGTGTGTAGATGCCCTCGGGGCCGCGCGTGAGGTTGTTGTCCTCTTCGTAGGCCTTGTAGACGATGTCGGGGCCGCCGGGGGCCGGCATGAACATTTCGCCCCAGGGGCTGTTGGGCGTGGCCATGGTGAAGTGGATCGAGTCGCGCGAGCCGCCGCCGTGCGGGATCACCGGGATGTCGTAGGCTGCGGCCATCGCGGCGATGCGCCGCATCTCGGTCATGCCGCCGCACCAGTGGACGTCAGGCTGCCAGATCTCGGCGCCGCGTTGCTCGAGCAACTGCCGGAAGCCGTAGCGCGTGTAGACGTGCTCGCCGGTGACGATGCGAGTGGACTTGATCTGCTGGCGGAGGCGTCCAAAGCCTTCGTAATCATCGGGCGGCAGGCATTCCTCCATCCAATACACGCGGTAAGGCTCGAAAGCTTCGGCCAACTCAATGGTGTAGCGCTCGGTGAGAGCCATCCAGCAGTCCATCATGATGTCGCCGTCGGGGCCGACGGCCGCCCGGGCGCGTTTGACCAGCTCGACGTTCTTGCGAATGCCCTCCTGCAGGTCGGCCGGCCCGTATGGCAGAGCCAGCTTGAGCCGTTTGTAGCCGAACTCAACGTGCTGCTCGATATCATTGCCCGTGCAGTAGCACGGAATGCGGGGCTTCGTCTCTCCGCCGAGAAGCCTATAGACCGGGAGGCCCCAGGCCTTTCCGGCAATGTCCCAAAGAGCGAGGTCGACGCCGCTGATGGCGTTGATGACGACGCCCTTGCGGCCATAATGCATCGTCGAGCGCCAAAGGATGTCCCAGAGCTTCTCGATGTCGAGCGCGTTCTCGCCGAGGAGGAGTTTCTTGAGGTGTCCTTCGACGATCGGTCCCCCGCCCGGGCCGCCGAGACCCAAGCCGGTGACCCCCTTGTCGGTGGTGATCTCAACGGCGAACGACTCGACGCCGCCGGGATCAGGAAAGAACAGCGATCGAGTGGCCTTGTACTTGGGGTAGATCGACATGGGGTTGGCCACTTCGACCCTCTGTGTCGACCATGATCCGGGCGACGGCTCGTACGACGGCACCTGGCGCTTGGGCCGTGTCTTGACGAGGCGAACGCCTGTGATCTTGAGCGTGTCCGCCACGGGCGGCGCGGCCAGGGCGGCCGTCGCGGGAAACGCCGCGGTTGCGGCGGTTCCGAGGAAGGACTTGCGGAGAAGTTCGCGGCGATGCATGGCACGGTTGTACCGCTCGCCGCAGGCCGTGTCAAGCGTGTAGGGGCTGGGAGATGCCAGCACGGATGCGACACGGCGCGCGCGTGAAGGTACGCTCTAGAGGAGACCTTGCGCCGCGCGGAGCGCATTCAACAGCTCGTTGGGCGAGAGGACGCGCGCGACGCGCATGCCCGCCGCTGTGGCGGAGGCGACTCCGGAGTCGGAGTCTTCGAAGACGAGGCAGTTCCCCGCCCCCATGGCGGTTCCGTTTTGGTTTAACAACTCCAGAGCCCGCAGGTAGGGTTCCGGATGGGGTTTCAACCGGGCGACGTGATCGCCGCAGACGACAAAGCGCAGCGAATCGGAAAGCCCCACCTGCACCAGAAACGGCTCTACCTCGGTGGTGAGGCTCGAGGAGACGATGCCAACCGGCAACCTTTTCGCAAAGCCGGCCACGACGTCGATCATTTCCCGCGAGAGCTGCAGCTCGCGGCAGAAGCGGCTGCGGTAGAGGCGCTTCTTCTCGGCACAGAGGGAATCAACAAGGTCCTCCGGGGGATTGTGTCCCGCCTCTTGCAACAAGATCCGGCCGCATTCGCGGTCGCTCGTGCCGACCATGCGGCGGTGATAGTCGGGCCAGGGGATACTCGCACCGTAGGGGCGTACGGTTTCGGACCAGCAGTCGTAGTGGAGCGGTTCGCTATCGACCAGCGTGCCGTCGAAGTCGAGGAGGATGGCTTGAATTGTGGTGTCCAAGGATCATTCTACCCGACAGGATGGATGGCGCCATAGCGCCAGGACGGCGAGAGGCAGAAACGAGGATCTCAAGTCACATGCTATCCATTTGGAATAAGAGTTAGTTACATCATTACTATCCATGTATGACATGAATAACTATCATGCGATACATCTGAGTTTTCACGTTAAGAAAGTGGCAGAAGTAGAAGTAAAACCAGAGGGGCAATATATTAAGTACTGCCCGCAAAACCAATTCCTAGATCCTAACCGGACGTCGTAAGCAACTATGAAAACTGTGATCACCTTTATCTAACGAATGTGTCTCACTAGAGAATACATGGCAACAAATAGTAATAACAGCTGTTACGGAGTCCTGATGGTGGAAAAGCGCCTTAATTGAAGCGCACCGATTGCACCATCTGCTGGTAGTGGGGGCGCAGCTCGTTATAGCGGTTGTCGGGGGAGACGAAGATGAGATAGAAGAACCCGTTGGGGTGCTCGCTGGTCACCAGCCAAACAAACTCGCGGCGGCCTTGCAGCGCCGACGGACCTTCCAAAAGGACGCTCTGCCCCGTCTTGCCGTGGACGGAGATCGCTTCCCGCTTGCCACGGACGGGCTTCAACTCGGCGTTGGAGGCTTGCAGATCGGCGACAAGCTGGTTGGTCGCCGCCCTTACGTTGCGATCCCTGGGCTCGAAATACCCGGCCATGACGCCCGTCGTCAGGGCTGGGTTCCCGTTGGCCTGCCTCGTTACTCCGTCGCTGGGAGCGACCGTTACGGCGGCGCCGCGGTTCATCTGGTGAGCCTGCCATCCGGCCGGATAGGAAAACTGGTATCCGGAGCCCCGAAACTGCTGTAACTGTCCCGCTACCGGCGCGCCGCCGGACGGTTGGTTACCCGAGGGCGCCGGGGCTGCCTCGGCCTTCTTCTTCGGCGCCGGAACCTTGGCCGCCCGGTTCTTTATGTTGCTGAATTCCCCTGGGTCGCCTTTCGTGTAGCTACGGGAGGGAAGCTGGCGGACTTCGTCCTGCACGTACTTCACGCGGTTGCCGGGATTGGGATGGTCCGAGAAGAACTGCGGCGTACGCGAACCGCCTTCGGCCTCGAGCTTCTCGAAGAAGCGAGCCATTTCGACGGGGTCGTATCCTACCTGAGCCATCATCTGCGCGCCCAGCAAGTCGGCTTGCTTCTCGGCGTCACGCGAATACTTCATGAAGACCGAGTTCAAGCCGAAGCCGACGCCCAGTTCCGCGAGCGCGGGCAGGATTCCACCTTTGTCCTGCAGCAGTCCGCCGGCAAGAACGAGAGGGATCTGAAAGGCCTTCGCCTTGGAGGCCTGGTTCGTGGAGTGCCGCAGGGCGACGTGCGCCACTTCATGCGCCATCACGCCAGCGACCTGGGCCTCGTTGTCGGCGGCCGCGATGAGTCCCGAATGGACGTAGGTGGGACCGCCCGGCAGCGCGAAGGCGTTGATGCTGGGTTCAGCGACGACCTTGAAGGAGTAGGGATATTTCTCGCCCGGCGCGACCTCGGCCAGGCGCTTGCCGATGCGCTCGATGTAGCCGGTCAGCTGCGGATCGTTCAGAACCTCGACCTCCTTCTCAATCTCCTTAGCCGCTTCCTGCCCAAGCTGGACATCCTGCTCGGGCGAGAACAAGTTGAAGCCGGGCTTGACGCGCGTCTGCGCCGCGGCGAGGCTGACCGCCAGCAACACCACGACGGACGGGCCTAGTTTGTGGGGGAACGAATGTGTCACAGCAACCTCCTTCGTTCTATTGGCTTTATCGATGGGACGCGCTCGATGCGCCGCCCGGTTTCAGCAGGCTTGCGTTCCGCAGGTGCAAACAATACCATCTCAGGATACATCGGCAGCCGGAGTTGTGGCGCCCGATGGACCTCTATGGATGATCACCCAGGACGGAATCTATTGCAAAAACCTTCGGCGTTGGGCTGGACGCGCCGTGAAATGCTACGCGGCAGCGCTACCGCGGCGGGTGGATGGCTGCTGGCATGCGGCCCGGCCTCCACAGGGAAATTTGAGCCTCTATTCAACGGCCGCGATCTGACCGGCTGGGAGGGCGACCCACTGCTGTGGGTGGTAGAGGACGGCATGCTGATCGGCCGCTCACCAGGCATTTCCTACAACGACTTTCTGACAACCACCGAGCGATACGGAGATTTCATTCTCCGCCTGCGCTTTCACCTGTTGAACGGCGCCGGCAACAGCGGCGTGCAGTTTCGCAGCGAGCGCGTGACGGGATCGATGGAGATGATCGGCTATCAGGCCGACATCGGCCCCACCTACTGGGGCAGTCTTTACGACGAGTCACGACGACGACGAACACTCGCGCAACCCGATGCGGCGCTGCTCGACCGCGTGCTGCACGCCGATGATTGGAACGACTATGAGATTACGGCGCGCGGGCCGCACATCCAGCTCAAGCTTAACGGCGAGACCACGGTCGACTACGAGGAAACGGAGCCCGGCATAGCCGCCTCAGGCCTGATTGCGGTGCAGGTCCATTCAGGACCCCAGCTCGAGGTGCGCTTTAAGGATATTGAGATTCAACGGCTCTAGCAGGCTGAGGATTCACCCGGCCAGACAACAGCCGGCTGCCCGCACGTTATGCCGGCACGAACCACCGGTGGCTACCCTGTTCGAGAAAAACGCGGGCGCCGCCTCCAGGAGCGATCGACGCCGACGGCGTTTTTGCATAATCAGGCCACGGCACAACGCCATTGACGGCGTGAACCCACGAGACCCGACCTTTTTCTCTAAATAGACCGATAAACCCTTGACTTTAGGAACTCCCGGCGGTGTAATTGGGCTGTCTCGCCGCCACGACGAGACCCGCCAGGGCCAAAATGAAAATGGATTTTCAGGGCTGTTGGCATCACCCACAGGCGTCCGCTCGGCAATTCTTTCGATCTTTGAGGCCGGAACGAATGCTTGGGAGGGTCCTCTTTGGGCGCTGGACGCAGTGCGTTTTGCTGCTGGCGGCCGCCGTGGCGCCGCTGTTTGGGCAGGAGAACGGCAAGCTGCAATTGCATTTCATGAATGTAGGCCAGGGGGACGGCGCGGTGCTCATTTCGCCGCTAGGTGAGGTTGTTTTGTTCGACGACGGGGTCCGGAATAATTGCGATCTGCCGGTTTCGTACTTGCAGCAACTGGGCGTCACGACGGTGGATTATCACATCGCAAGCCACTACCACGATGACCATATCGGTTGCGCGGAGGAAGTTCTGACGGCGTACCCTCTTCAAAAGAGCGCTATCGACCGCGGCGAAAGCGGCACCACCGACACGTTCGAGAGGTACGAGGAAAAAGTGCGGCCAAAGCGCCAGCAGGCCACAAAGGACATGAGCATCATTCTCGACGAAGGTAGCACGCATCCGGTAAAAATTGAGTTTCTTGTGGTTAACGGAAACGGCTTTCCCGTCAAGAACGAAAACGACAAGAGCGTGGTTGCCCTGGTCCGGTTTGGTGTTTTTGAGGCGGAGATCGGAGGGGACCTTAGTGGAGCGCGAACCTCCAGCTACCGGGACGTTGAGACGCCGGTGGCAGCCGGCATTCCCCAGGTGGAGGTCTACAAGGTTCACCACCACGGCAGCGAGCACAGCAGCAACGCCACCTGGCTCTCGCATATCAAGCCGATGATCGCGATTATTTCGGCGGGCGTGAACAACAAGCATAAGCACCCAACGCAGGCGGCCCTCAAACGGCTGCACGACGCAGGCGTTCGAACCTATTGGACAACGGCGGGAAGCGGGCACGTGCAGCCGCAAGGCGGCCTCGATGTGGTGGGCGGCAACATCATCGTGGAGGTCGCGCCCGGCAGCACCACGTTCAGCGTGACGCACAGCGGCATGCTCGTGGACACCTACAACATGTGGGAGGCAGGCGCGGGAGCCGCTACCCTTCCAGCCTTCGCCTGGAGCAAGCGCTCGAACGTTTATCATTTTGCAAATTGCTTTTTCGTGAGGAATATCAGCCCCGCAAATCTCGAGCAGGGGAGCGCGGCCCCGGCAGGTAAAACGCTGCACAGCGGTTGTCCGCGATAGCATCGTCCGGACCATCGACGCCGCGCCAGGAGGACCCAATGGCAAGCAACGCGACGGAGTCTTTTGGGGAAGCCAGCCAAGTCGAGGAATTCCATAGGGAAGTACGTGACGCTAAGCTGCTGCTGGACTACGCCGTCGAAACTGGCCGGGCGATTGAGAATCGGCTGGTCGCGGCGATGAAACGGGCGGAACAGTTTCTGCTGGAGGCCATCCTGCCGCCGCCCGAAGAACGCTCCACCTTCGAGCAGAGCTATCGTGATCTGGCGCAGGCGATGGCCCCGGTTTCCGCGGCGACGTTACAAGCCACTTCGGACAGATACGGCCGGCGCGCCTGGCCGCTGGCGCCGCGGGAGCGCTCGGAGGCCAAGATCTGGTCGCGGAAGCTTTGGTTGCTGACGAGCCTGTTCGCGGTCGCTGTGGTATTTGCAGAGAACTATGACGAGATCCTGACTCAGTTCTACGCCCGCGATGAGGACACCGACGACGCTTTCCTGTTCTGGTACAAGGTGCAGATCGTGCTGCAGTCGATCGTGCCTTTCGCGTATGGCGGGCTGGGCGCCGCGACCTACCTGTTGCGGTCCGCGCACGAGCACCTCTACACGCGGACTTTCGATCCCAACCGGATGCCCGAATACTACAACAGAATTTTGCTTGGCTTGATCGCAGGCGGGGCGATCCAGTTATTCGTGACGCAAGTGGCCGACGATGGCGGCGAACTCATCAGGATCAGCGCGGCGGCGCTGGCCTTTATTGCAGGGTACAACTGCGACTTCCTTTTCAGCGCCATCGAGCGCGTTTCCGCCGCGATTCTGCCCAAGGCCGGACTCGCATCGGTGCAGCGCGCCGAACAAGTAAGGATAACGGGTCTTTCCCTCAATGAACTGGTCGAGCAACTCGACAAAGCGACCACGCCCGAGGCGAAAGAGGCCATCCAGGGTCTCATCAACAAGATCAAGGAACGGCTCTAGGAATTGTTTTCTGGCGCGCACCCGGGGCGAGGTCAAGTCCTTCAAGAGCCAGCAAACCCGATTGGATCCTCCGCCGTTCTGGCTGCGTGTTACCATGCGGGATCACAAAAGCGCATGGCAGCCCCTTCTCCCCTCGAAAAGCCCATTGTCAGCGCGGACGAAGCGGTGACGCGGATTGCGGACGGCGCGACTGTAGCCATTGGCGGGTCGGGATCGGGGCATGCCGTTCCCGAAAAGCTTCTAGCGGCGTTAGGCCGCAGGTTCCGGGAACAAGGGCGGCCCAGCGGGCTCACGCTCGTTCATCCCTTTGGCGTTGGCAATCAGAAGGATCGCGGCCTGCAGCATCTCGCTCACCCCGGGATGTTCCGCCGGGTGGTCGGCGGGCATTGGTCCATGTCTCCGGCGATGGCGCAGCTTGCCGTGGACAACTGCTTCGAGGCCTACTGCCTGCCGGCCGGTGTGATCATCCAGCTCTTTCAGGCCGCGGCGGCGGGCTGGCCGGGAGTTCTTACACACGTCGGCCTGGAAACCTTTATTGACCCGCGGCTTGAGGGTGGGAAACTCAATCAAAGCGCGAAGGATGATCTCGTCGAACTGATCAACTGTGACGGCCAAAATCATCTTTTCTATCGCACGATCCCGATTGATGTTTCGCTGATCTTTGCCGGCACAGCCGACCCCTACGGAAACCTCAGCATGAACGGCCAAGCGGCGCCTTGGCACAATTGCGCGATGGCCCAGGCGGCGCGGGCCTGCGGCGGCATCACGATCGCGGTCGTGAACCGGGTTGTAGAGCCGCACGGTATTCACCCCCGCGACGTTCGCGTACCGGGGTGTTTCGTGGACTGCGTGGTGCTCGATCCCGAGCAAGGCCAGACGTATCAGACGCGGAGCGACCCCACCTTCAGTGGCGATGCCCGGAAGCCGGATTCGGAGTTCCCTTCCTTTCCACTAAGCACCCGCAAGGTCATCGCACGCCGCGCCGCTCTGGAACTGGCGCCAGGGGCGGTGTTGAACGTCGGTTTCGGACTGCCCGACGGAGTGATCAAAGTGGCCCGCGAAGAAGGGCTTGCCAGTACGTTCATTCCCACCATCGAACACGGCCAGTTCGGGGGCGTCCCGGCCGACGGCCTCGACTTCGGCGCCACCTATAACGCCGACGCCGTTCTCGAGACCGGTCACATGTTCAGCTTCTATCATGGCCGTGGAGTGGATCAAGCTTACCTTGGGTTTCTGCAAGTGGACCGGGCTGGTAATGTCAACGTCAGCAGGCTCGGTTCTACGATTATCGGCATCGGGGGCTTTATCGACATCGCCCAAAGGGCCCGCAAGCTGGTGTTTTGTGGGACGCTGGGGGTGCGGGCAGAGTTTGAACTGACGGCATCCGGTCTGCGCTGCGTGAAACAGGGAGCACCCAAGTTCGTCGAGCGGGCCGCCCAGGTGACCTTTAGCGGCGACTACGCCAGGCGGTTGGAACGTGAAGTCTGGTATGTGACGGAAGCGGCCGTCTTTTCCCTGAGCAAAGACGGCATTCGCCTCGAAGAGATCGCTCCCGGTCTCAACCTGGAGGGTGACATTCTGCCGCAGCTGGGGTTTGTGCCTCCCATGGCGGACCCGCTCCGCACCATGCCGAGCGAGCTTTTCGGCGAGGGGCCGCTGCCCCGGCATCTTTTTCGTTACTATGCGGCCCAACCGGCAAGAGAGTGGTGAGCGAGCGCAGCCGGCCGCTACAACGGCCTCTTGAGTACCGCCGACAGGCCGCGCAACCGTAACCGGGTCAATGGTATAGAAATTTTCAATCGGAGCCATAGAAACGTTCTGTTTGGTTTCGTCTCGTGGCCGTTGCAAGATAGAGAACGTAACTCATGTCCGCTTGCGCTCATGCCTTGCAGCTGAGCGAAGAGAACTCCAAGGAGAGTCTGATGAAGGTCCGCGCCTGGATGCGTCTACTGATAGGTATCCTGTTGGCTTCGCCCGTGTGGGCTCAGGAGGCCGCAGAGGTCAATGCCGGCGACAACGCCTGGGTACTCGCTAGCTCCGCTTTGGTCCTGATGATGACGGGCCCCGGGTTGGCGCTGTTTTACGGAGGTTTGGTTCGCAAGAAAAATATTCTCGGGACGATGATGCAGTGCCTGATCATGATGGGCGTCATCACCGTCCTGTGGGCACTTGTTGGCTACAGCCTGGCTTTTTCAGAAGGGACGCCGTATATCGGCGGCTTGGATTTCGTTTTCCTGAACGGCGTGGGGATGGAGGCAAACGGCACCATCTCACACTTGACGTTCATGGTGTTCCAGTTGATGTTTGCCATTATTGCGCCCGCTCTGATCACTGGCGCTTTCGCCGAGCGCATGAAATTCTCGGGCATGCTGGCGTTTCTGGTGCTTTGGGCGTTCGTGGTGTATTTCCCCATGGCGCACATGGTGTGGGGTCCGGGCGGACTGCTCAACGCCTTTTCCGGCGGCGCCATTCCTTCTCTTGACTTTGCGGGCGGCACCGTGGTGCACATTTCTTCCGGTGTCTCCGCGCTGATCTGCGCCCTTTATCTCGGTAAGCGCGTGGGGTATCCCACCGAGTCGATGAAGCCCCATAATCTGACCCTAAGCTTCATTGGCGCGTGCCTGCTGTGGGTCGGGTGGTTCGGCTTCAATGCGGGCAGCGCCCTGAATGCTTCGGGTCTTGCGGCCAGCGCATTCGTGGCTACGCACTTCGCGGCCGCCTCGGCGATGCTCGGCTGGCTGCTCGCCGAGTGGATGCGCAACGGCAAGCCCAGCATTCTGGGCGCGATCACGGGAGCAGTGGCCGGGCTGGTCGCCATCACGCCCGGCTCGGGATTTGTCACTCCGATGGCCGCGCTGCTGATCGGCTTCATCGCGGGCCTGGTGTGTTACTGGGCCGTTGCCATCCTCAAAGCGAAGCTCGGCTATGATGATTCTCTGGATGCGTTCGGCGTGCACGGTGTTGGCGGCACCTTGGGCGCGATTCTGACGGGCGTCTTCGCGACGAAGGCCGTTCAAGACGTGTATGAGGGCGGCCCTGTCGGCTTGCTGGAAGGAAATGTTTCGCAGGCGGTAAACAACTTTCTCGCAGCGCTGCTAACGTGGGTGTTGGCCGCGGTGGGAACAATCATCCTGCTTAAGATTGTGGACGCAGTTGTGGGATTGCGAGTCTCGGAGGACGAAGAAGTCCGAGGTCTCGATTTGACACAGCACGGTGAAGAGGGCTACAGCCTCGAAGGATAGCCGAAGGGAGCAAGAATGAAACGCATTGAAGCTATTATCCAGCCGTTTAAGGTCGACGATGTCCGCGAAGCTCTGAAGAGCATCGGTGTCGACGGCATGACCATCTACGATGTTCGTGGTCACGGCAGACAAAAAGGACACACCGAAGTTTATCGCGGGCAGGAATATGAGGTCGATCTGCTGCCCAAGGTGAAGGTCGAGATCATCCTGAGCGACTCGCGCGTGCAGGAGACGGTCAAGGCCATCGTGGACGCCGCCCGCACCGGCAAGATCGGCGACGGAAAGGTGTTCATCTATCCGGTCGAGAACGCCATCCGGATCCGCAATGATGAAACGGGAGAGTCCGCCCTGTAGGGCGTCCCGGACTACGAGCGTTAGTAGCAGGGCCATCGCTTCCATCGGTTGCGGGTGGCCGGCCGCCTTTGGCACGCTCAGGGAACTGTCCGTTCTGCGAATGACGGCTGATGGTAACAGCCGTCCGAAAGCAAGGGTTGGGATAATGACGGGTACCACAGTGCGCGAGGGCCTCCGCCACGAGCGGACCCTTCGCGAGGCCTCCGCAGTGGAAGTATGTCTTTCCGTGAGTGTCCCGATCTTCCGCCGGCGCACGTGGGGGCGCCGGAGCCAGCAAGTTCCGGCCCTGTGAGCCGCCGTCCTTCGGGCAGCCCGGGTGTGGGTTGCCATTGCGTTCTCCGATGCTAGATGTCGCTTCAGAGCTGACTCGCTCCTTCGAGGAAAACAAGGAGCAGTTTTTTAAAACGGGGGATGGTCTGGCATCCGTGATTCGCACTTCGGCGAAAACGGATGAGATCGTCTGTAAGAGCTTTGCGGAAGCCTTCCCGAAAGGAGAATCTTCAGGACTGGCCTTGCTCGCGGTGGGCGGCTACGGCCGGTCGCAACTGTTTCCCTACTCCGACGTCGATCTGTTGTTGCTCTGCGACCGGGAAACCTCAGCCAAGCAATACAAGCAGCGTATCGCCGGGCTGCTGACGCAGCTCTGGGACGCCAAGTTGCGGATTTCCCAATCCGTCCGGACACCTCAAGAATGCACGCGGCTGGCGCCCGATAACGCGGAGCTTCACATCAGCCTTCTTGATACCCGTTTTTTGTGCGGCGACCAGCAGGTAGTGGAGGAGTTGCATCGGCGGCTGCCCCGTTTCTTCCAGCGCGACCAGGATGAGCTGCTGCGCAACCTTTCGAGCCTCGCCAAAACGCGGCACTCGCGCTTCGGGCGGACCATCTATCACCTGGAGCCCAACGTCAAGGAAACGCCAGGGGGGATGCGCGATTTCCAGTTGGCCTGCTGGATCAGCCAGTTGATGAATATCTCGAGCGGGCGCGTTCCCGGAAGCGAAGAGCACCTGCCCGCGGAAGCGCGCGAGGCGCTGCTCGAAGCCAAGCGGTTTCTTTTTGCCGTCCGATGCTACTTGCATTACTTCAACGGGCGTGACAACAACATTCTGACCTTCGATCTGCAGGACCGCATCGCCAGCGAAGGCGCCGGCAAATGTTTCGGTGCGGTGGTCCACACGGCCCATTGGATGCGGGACTATTTTCACCACGTTCGGGAGATCCACAGGCTGGCGCGCCGCCAGGTGGATGGAGCCGTGACGCCGCGCATGTCGCTGCTGCGGCTTTTTCGAGACTATCAGTCCCGCCTCTCAAACAATGAGTTTGTCGTGACCAGGGGGAAGGTGTTTCTGCGCAGCAGCCAGTTACTGGCGGCGGAGCCGCGCCTGCTGCTGAAGCTGTTCGAATTCGTAGCCCGTCATGGGGTTCCTCCCGCGCCCGAAATCGACCGGCGGGTGCAACAGGTGCTGGAGCAAGTCGATTCCCTCAATGGCGCCCTGTGGCCGAGTCTGGCCGAGATCCTGCGCCTGCCCCACGCCTACGAAGCGCTCACGGCGATGCACGAAACTGGCGCTTTGCTGAAGCTGATTCCCGAGTTTGCGCTCGTGGATAGCCTGGTGATTCGCGACTTCTACCACCGCTATACCGTCGACGAGCATACTTTTCTTACCATCCAGATCTTGCATCGCCTCTCTCCCACCACGGGCCCGCTGGCAGACCGTTTCGCGGACCTGATGGCAGAACTGAACCGGCCCGAGAGGCTCTACCTGGCGCTGCTGCTCCACGACCTGGGAAAGGGTCAGCCGGGCCTCAGCCACTCCGAGAACAGCGTCAAGCTGGCCGATCAAGCCATGGCGCGGATGAACGTGGAAGAGGAAGATCAGGAGTTTGTGCGGTTTCTGATTCGCCACCATCTGGCCATGTCGCAGACGATGACCGGTAGAGACTTGGGCGAACCCGAAACGATCGAGGAGTTCGCGGAGCTTGTGGGAACCACGGACCGATTGTCCGCCCTTACGTTGATGACTTACGCGGATACCAGTGCCGTGAACCCTCAGGCAATGACCCCTTGGCGCGCCGAATTGCTCTGGCAGCTTTACACCGCCACGCACAACTGGCTCACCCGCGATGCCGAAGACCGGCGGATTCACGTCGACCCGTCGAAGCCTTATCTGCAGCTCGCGCAGGACGATACCGAGAAGGCCGACCTCGCCGGATTTCTGGAGGGTTTTCCCAGGCGTTACCTACGGACGTGTTCTCCCGAGCGGGTGTACGCCCATTTTCAGCTCAGCCGGCAAATGGGAACGCACAAGGCCGCTGTCAAGATCGAGCGCCGGCACGCGCTACTCGAGGTGGTGGTCGTTACGTGGGACCGGCCCTTTCTCTTCGCTTCGCTCTGCTCGGTGCTTTCGGGATTCGGCTTGAACATTGAAAGGGTCGAGGCATTTGCCAACGAGAAAGGCCTGGTTCTCGACACCTTCGTTGTGTCCGACCCGATGCGCACACTCGAGTTGAACCCGAATGAGTCAACCCGCCTAAGCCGTTCTTTGGTGCGTCTCGCGGAAGACCCCTCCGCGACGCCACCCGATCCGAAACGCGGACGCCGTGACTGGATGAGTACGCGCAAGTCCATGATTGAGCCTTCCGTCCGCTTCGACAATGAAACTTCGGCGATTGCCACGATCTGCCATGTGATCGCCGAAGACCGCAACGCGCTGCTGTATGACCTGGCCAGCAAATTCTCCCAATACGAGTGCAATATTCAGGTCGTGCTCATCGACACGCAAGGGCACAAGGCGATCGACGTGTTCTATGTCGTGGGTCCGGATGGAAAGCTCGATGAAGCGGCCTGCAACCTGCTGCGGCAGGAGCTTCTACTGGCGTGTAAAGAGCGGTAGGGCGAGTCTTCAGCGCGGAAACAAGGCGCCATCCCCGTAGACTCACGAGTCTCCACCAAAACGTCGTTTCCGTTTTGTGGTGTGCGGATCTCCGGGTGTCTCCATCCGCACGGACGGGATATGTTCGTAAACAGAACTCTCGACGCAACAGCCTTTTCCAGCGCCTCTTCGGGGCGCGGATCCTTTGGAACTGCTGACCCAGGGTTTCGCCGCGAATAGGCGACTTTTGCGCGAAGATCCTGCGGCACTGCGTTCGCCGCTATCTCATCCGACTTGCCGCCAGCGATCCACCCTGCGGAGCGAGAGCCTGCGCTCCCGCTCCGCAAGGTGAAAACAACTTATTCCACCGGGGGTGGCGGCCCGACGAACAGAGTGCTTGTCCGGACGGGAGTTGAACGCGCCCCTTTGTTGTCCACAACAACCAACTCAAAGTTGTAGCGGCCCCAACCGTCGAGGAACTCCACGGTGGGCATTTGCGCGCTGGGGTTGGGGATGTTGGCCCGCTTCTCGCCAATCGAGCGCCACTCGTAGGTGATGGGGTCGCCATCGGGATCGGAAGAACGGCTCCCGTCGAGCTGGCCCGATCCGGTCGTCGAGGATGAGATGAACCAGAACGGCGCGTCGGCGACGGCAATCGGAGAGTGGTTGGGATTTTCCACCTTCGCAATCACTACCGCTTGCACCTGGCTGAAACCGTCGGAGGCCAGCAGGTTGTAGGTTGTTACGGTGACTGGGTTGACGACGATGGACCCGCTCGGCTCGACGTCGCCGACGCCGCTGATGGTCACCTTCGTCGCATTCTGCGTTTCCCACCGCAACGTCGCCGGATCGCCCGGGTTGGCTACGACCGGCGGATCGATCGTGAAGTTGATGATCCTGACGCCCTGACTGGCGACGGTGACCGCGGCCGTGGCGGTGACTTCCCCGCCCGCATTGCTGGCCGTGAGGGTATAGGTGGTGCTTTCGTTGACTTGCACCGAAGAACTGCCGGTCGGGCTAACGTTACCGATCCCGGTGATCGTGACGGTTGTGGCGTTTTCCACGTTCCAGACGAGCGTCGTCTGCTCACCGGCCACCACGCGGGAAGGCGTAGCCTCGAACCGCACGATGCGCGGCGCTTCCGGCGGAGCAACCGTGACGGTGACACTCTGACTCACCGACCGCTTCGAGTTCTTGGCTGTGAGGGTAAAGGTGGTTGTTTCATTCACCGTTACGGTCGTGCTGCCGCCCGTTGCGTTGACTGCACCGAGACCGCTGATTTCAGCTTGCTCGGCATTTTGAATCGCCCAAACGAGGCTGACCGGATCACCGCTCTTGATCGAAAGAGGCGTTGCAGTGAATTGTGTGATCGTGATCTGCTGATCGAGCGAGGTGACGGTCACGCGGTCGGTGCCGATACCATTGCGGTCGTCACGCACGGTCAAGCGGAAGTGGTAGGTCTGGTTTTCGGCCGCGGTGAAGGTCGCAACCGAAGTGTTGCCGCCCGACAATTGAACCGTGGGGCCGCCAATCTGCTCCCAGCTAAACGTGATCGGATCGCCATCGGGATCGAACGAGGCCGAACCGTCCAGAGTAACCGTTCCCGGCTCGACGCCCGTGCGATCGGGGCCGGCATCGGCCACTGGCGAATCGTTGCCCGTGCGTACGCGCCGCGTCAGCACTTCATACCGCACACGCGGGATTTCCACCGGCACGGGACTGGCCGTGTCCGTGGAATAGTCCTTGGGACTCAGCCAGCCGCCGAACTGGAGGCCGACAACCACGCGTCCGCTGTTGCTGTTGGAGATGAGCGTCTCGTTGACGCCGGCTTCGGCGGTAAAGGCGACGCTTCTCGTAAGCGGGTGAATGTATCGGATCGTCCCGCCGGCTTTCTTGTCGCCGCCTTCGCGGAAGAGCGCGCCGGCGTTCCCCTCGAACCAGGAATCACCCCAAGCCGCGACCGCCGTGCTGAAACCGAACTGATCGACGATGCTCAGATAGGATTCCTCGATGGTGTTGGGCCGGACGTTGACACGATTTAGCACTGCGCCGTCCATGAAGCCCTTTGTGCCGAAGACGCCAACGCGGCCACGCTTGAAGATGTAGTCAAGGGTGGCCGAGGCCTGCCCGAGGGACCCGCCGCTCTGGTATTCGTCCAGCCTGACGTGCTTGAAGCTCGTGAAAATGCCCGCCTGCATTGGGCCGAAGCGATTGACGAGACCGAGATCCACCTGGCCCTCATCGCGGCCGAAGTAGTGCATGAATTCTCCCTCGGCTTGCAGCGCGTGGCGGCCGCCGAAGGGCAGAAACACGCGGCCTTTGCCGCTGGCGGATAGGTTGCCGTCTTGGGTATCGGGCCCCACGTTCAGGTTGAGCAAAGAGAATTTCTTCGACGGCGGAGGCAGGGCCGCCTGGACACTCTCGGTCACCGTTTTCTTGACGTCTTCCTGCACTTCTTCCCGCGTGGGAGGTTTCGGCGCAGCAGCCATCTCGGTAACGTTCTTCTCGAGACCACCCTGCTTCTGTTTCAGTTCGGCAACGTCGGTCTTGAGTTGTTGGTTCTCGTCCTTAAGCTGCTTCAGCAACTCCAGAATCTGATCGAGCTTGCTCAACTCGCTCATGATCCGGTTGCAGCAGTCCTCCTGCCTTTTGGTTGCTTCTTCCATCGCGTTGATGGCTTGCCCCACGCCCCCGGCGCTAATCGTGCGGCCCTGACCGTCGGCCAACGTGACCACAACGCGCCGGTTCATGAATAACGCTTCCGGCGTAGTCGCGGAGACCCGCGGCGATGCTTCCCCTCTGGGAGCCGTGGAAACCTGCGCATCCCGGGCGCCGTATTTCACCAGGAATGCCTTGACGGTCTCCGCGCGAGCCTGGGAGAGCCGGGTGTTGTACTGGTCAGTGCCGCGGTAGTCCGCGTGGCCCTCCAGCGTGACTCGATAGTCGGTGTGCTGGCCGAGCAGCTCGGCCAAGCGAAGAAGGCTCGGAAAGCCGTCTACCAGAACGGAGGAGTCGAACTCGAAATTGATCTCCTCCCAGCTGTCCCTGTCAGTGGGCGTATCGATGCCCTGCGGGAATGCGGCCGTTGCCCAGAGAATAGCAAGGCACGCGAGAATCAACGCTCTCTTATACATAACGAATTACCTCTTAGGGGTTGCTTGAGACCGTCGCAGGCGGGCGGACGGCCAGTACTTCAGCGGGCGGAAGCTTCAGCATATCATAAGGTTCTGGCGAAAATCGATCCGGCGGGAAATATCATCGAGCGTAACTGAGCGGTTGGACGCCAACGAAGCAACCCTCAGCAGTTCCCTGCGCAGGCCGTATCCCCTCCTGGCCGGTCCGGGCCATCTTCCTGACAGATTGTCCTTTCAATTTGGCTTTCCGTGCGCCTCTGACGTGCGCAAGCGAATGCAATTCGGGGGACAAGAACCCCATTTGTCACGGGCTGCCTTTCCGATACCCTACCCCACGAAGACCAGTAGCTTGGGATGACTATGCAGACGGGGGAATCGCTTCAAGAAAAGATGGCTGATTGTGCTAAGCGGGTTTTGGCCGGGCAATTGGGTAGCACATACTTGATGCTGTTTATTCGAAATACTTTGTTAACTCATTGTTGCTAAATGGGAAATGACTGCCTGTTATCAAGCGGCCTCGTGGAGGCTCAGTCGCGCCCCAAGGGCATGACGGCCCAGAGAACGATGTAGACAATGATGCCTGGAAAGGCCACAGAAATGACAGAGACCGCGACGTAGAGCAAACGGACAAGCATGGGGTTCCACCCCAGCCAGTCTGCCAGCCCGCCACAGACTCCGGCGATCCAACGGTGCCGGCGGGACCGGTGCAGAGGGTTTTCAGCCCTGACCATGCGGATATCTTCTCCTGGGCGCCGAGCGCCAGTGTGCCCTCATTCAAGGAACGAGCCAGGGGCCGCAAAGTTCCGTGTCGCTTAAGGACCCAGAACTCACGAGGGCTAGCGAGCTGCCTTTTCCAGGTTTGACGACCGCGCCCGCATTTCCCGCCGGGATGATACGGCCTCCGCGACGGCTTCGCGAAAGGCCGTCATCGCATCATCGATCACCCCCCTGGTGATCACGAGGGGTGGAGCTACCTTCACCGTACCACCGCCGGGACCGACGGGACTGAACAGAAGCAAGCCTTTCTCAACCGAGCGCTTTACGATGTCGAAAGCGAGAGCGCCGTCCGGCTCGCCCGTCTCGGGATCAACGATGATCACGCCCGCCACGAGACCGCGGCCCATGACGGCGGCGATCTCGGGGAAAGCCCCTTTCAGCTGCGCCAGCAGGCGGTGCAGATGTTCTCCGGCGCTATGGGCATTGCCGGGAAGGTCCTGCTCGAGAATGGCGTCGATGTTCGCCAGCGCCGCCGCGCAACACACCGGATTGCCCGTATGGGTCGAGGTCATGCTGCCTGGTGGATGGAGATCCATCACATCGCGCCGCCCGGCGACCGCGGCAAGCGGTAGAGAACTTGTGATCCCCTTTCCCAGGCAGGCGATATCCGGGACGACGCCGTAGTGCTCAAAGCCCCACATCGTTCCGGTTCGGCCGAAGCCGGCCTGTACCTCATCGAGAACCAGCAAGGCATCGTGCCCGTCGCACCAGTGGCGCAGCCTCTGCATGAACTCGGCCGGAGCGAAGGCCGCATCGGCCCCCTGATATGTTTCGACAATCACGCCTGCCACCAAGGCGGCGTCGACATCTTGCTCGGCCAGGCGCTGCTCGAAGGCTTCAAACGACGTATCGCGGCAACGGTAGCCATCAGGAAAAGGAACCTGCACAAAGCCAGGGTCGAGGTTCCCGATCCAACTTTTCAGAGCCGGGATGCCGCCGGCCTGCTGCGAGCCAAGGGTACGGCCGTGAAAGGCATTGGCAAAGGAAACGATCATGGACTTCCCCGCCCTCTTGGATTGTCCGTAGGTGCGGCAGAGCTTGATGGCGCACTCGACCGTTTCCGATCCCGTGGTGAGGAGGAAAATCTTTTCGAGGGGTGAAGGAAGCAGCGAGCGCAACTTTTCGACGAGCTGGAGGCGAATCTCACTGGGGAAACAGTAATTCGTCAGCAGGCCGTGATCGACTTGCCGCTGAATCGCCTTGCCGATCGGTTTAGCGCCGTGGCCGGCGTTGGTGACGAGTACGCCGGAGGACCAGTCGATCCAGCGATTGCCCCAGCGGTCGTAGACGGAAAAGGCTTCAGCGCGATCCCAAACCACTGGCGGCTGCCCTTGCATCGCCAAAGGCTCGGTCTCGCCTAATCGCTGCAGCAGCGGCACCGATTCGGGCACAGGGATCGGCGTAGTGATGCGGCGGTAAGGGGTCTCGACGAGTGAGACGGTTTGCGGTTCAAGGCTGAATGTGGGCACAGGAAGTCCGCGAGCGATCGAATGAATGGCCGGAAAGCTTTAAAGATTATAGCGGGGCGCCGGTCAAGTACCGAGCGGCAGATTGCTTTCGGGCCCGTCCGATCGAGCCCAGTGAGGTCAGATTCAATTTACCTTGATCGACCAGCGCTGGGACACAGACGCGCGGACAACGCCGTATTCCAACCCGGCAGCAGTGAAAACAACCGGCTTCGAGTCAAGATCAAAGGTGATGGATCCGGAGCCGTCATTCCCGGAGGGAAGCGACTGAAGGATCTCGACCGGGATCGTCAATCGGCCCCTGGTAGCAGGCGCCGAACACGAGACTTCCCGTGATGCCGAAGGGGACGTATCGTGGCCGTCCTGAATCGTAACGTTGACCTTGAGGCCGATCGTCACGTTCTGGAAATCATCCAGGGCGGTCGCGGGCCATGTCACGTCGACGGGCGTTTTGAGGTTTACCGGGTGGTGCAGGCTGAAAACCAGCGTCGGGGGGAACCTGATTTGTGTCTCAAACGGACCGACATCGACGCCTCCCGCTCCGGCAAACCGCCAGACACCCTCTTCCGCCCCGCTGAGGAGCAGCCAAGGAGGGTATTCGCCGTCGGCTAGCTTCTTGAATTTCAAGACTCCCTTACCGGGGTCCGTCGCCGTCACTAAGGGGCCAGCGTCGAGCGGGAGGAAAGGGGAAGACCCCACGAGGGCCCAACCAAGATAGTTCTCTACCTCAGGTCCTAACGGACGGCAGCCGCCTGGTTCCGCTGGGGGCTGAATCCCACTGCTCGGAAATACGCCGAGGGCGTCAGCCTGGGAGAACCGGATTGCGGCCGAACCTATCACGATGGTGAGAGGGCCTTTTCCATTGTTGGGGATCTCGGGGGCCGGCCTTTCGTAGGGCCCGCGCGATTCCGTGCGGCGAAGATTTACTTCTCCGAGGGCGAGGCGGCCTCCGGCGTCAAGACGCTGCAGGATCTCGGCGGAAAAGCCCATGGGGTGCTCGCACGTTCCTGGGACGGTTGAGACGGCTATTGTCACGGTGTTGGAGCTGGAGCCGTTGGCGGTCACTTGCAGCGGCACATAACAGCCCTTGTCCACAAAGCCTGGAGGCAGCGCAACATTAATCTGATCCACACCCGGAAGGCCCGGAGCGGGACCGGCATACGATGGCCGAATCCAGTGGCTTCCCACGGCGACCCAGACGCCGGCGTCGACGTCTTCGGCGGCAATCGTGGCTCTATCCTGCGCGCTTACTTCTCCCAAGCCAGTTCCCCAGATCAGGAGTGAGTCCCCCGCCCGGGCCGGCCTTGTCAGGCTGTTGAGGACCGTGGCTCCAGACAGTTCGTAGTTCTGCACTACGCCCGGGCCGGCGCCCGTGGTGGATAGGGCAAACACACCCGGCGAAGATCGAACCACAAGGAAAGGTTCCGACGAAGCTGATTCGTTGCGGTACACCGCGGTTGCGGTGTATTTGCCAAGCGGCAGGCCGGCAGGAACAACACCGACGACCTGGCCGCTCACTGAGCTGATCAGGGGAGCCGGAAAGGCCCGGCCCGTTCGGGTGCTACGAAACAGCACACGGGTTCCGCCAGCCGCGTCGGGAAGGCGTTTCGGATAGGGCGCCGGTGCCTGGACAGCCTGCGCCGGACCAAGGCCATCTCCCCGAATCCAAAAGATGCTACCCGGCGCAAGTCCCGCCCCGCTCGCCACGCTCGCAGCGCTGGCGCCGTTGGCGACCTCCACCACTCGGATGGCGGCGCCCGCTTTCCCGGCCGGCAGGACAAGCATCGCCAGCGTCCACGAGAGCCAAGCCAAAGCGCGAGACCTTTTGCGAGAATGTTCCGGAGGCACTGGGGAATAGCGTGAGTGTTGCAAGGGTCGAGCCGCCTCCCAGCTAAAGGCGCACGCTCTAAATACGCGGCGGGAATACAAGCGTTTCAAGATAATTATCCCACCAGTAACTGTTTCCTGGGCGAAATACCAAAAACGCCGCCCCAAATTGATGCCTTTTCTACCAGTCTGCGGACCGCTCTCGAGAAGGGGCTAATCAGACGGCAACTTTGTAAAGATTGCCCCGCATGTCGCCCGGGCCTAGCCTGTCTACTGAACATTGACCGATCGGGTTTCCAAGACGCTCGCCCGGGCGATACCGTAATCGAGGCCCTCCGCTCTGAAAACCGCTGGGATTGACTCGATGGTGAAGCGGAAGGAGCCAGTGCCGTCGTGTTCTGAAGGAAGGGTTTGAAGTACTTCCACGGGAATCGTCACGCGTCCGGCGAGAGCCGGCGCCTGGCAGGAGATTCCCGCGGATCGAGTCGTGGCGCTGAACTCGCCGCCAGGCACCGTGATGTTCACGGAGAAGTCGATCGCTACGACTTGCGAGTCCGACAGGCCGGCGGTGGGCCAGGAAATCGTGACCGGCCTATTGCGCCTGACCAAACTAGGATGTCCAAACAAAAAGCGGGGCATCACGGTGACTTCCACTTCGAATGCCCCTACGCCGGTCCCACCCGTTCCCGATACTTTCCACGGCCCCGCCTGCAAGGTGCTTCCCGGCAGAGAGTCCGGGCCAAGATAGTTTCCCGCAACGACCGGAGTCCCGACGCGCTTCTCAAATCGCACAGACAGGCCAGAGGGGCCAGTGCCCGTCAGGAAGGGTCCTGCGTCCAGGCCCCGGGGAAAATCAGATGCATCAAGCCAGAGGATGGCGCCCGCGATGCCCGCCGCCGGCCGGCAGCCTAGCGGCGGCTTTGGCAAACCGCTGATGAGCGCCACTCCTTCTGCCCGGGCGTGGTAAAACGTCGCGGACGCGAAACCGTACCCCATGGCCTCAGCTCCAGGGATGAGATTCGTATCGAACACTCCGTGCCTCGACAATTGGATTTCCCCAACAGACACGGCGCCGCTAGAGTCCAGGCGCCGCAGTATCTCCGTCGAGAATCCCAGCGGATGCTGGCATGTGCCTGGCGTTTCTGAAAAGGAAAGTGTAACCGTGTTGCTGATTACTCCATTGGCCACTACCCGCAGGGGAATGTAGCAGCCTCGCTCGGGCACGTCCGCGGGCGGAAGCCGCACGTTGATCTGGTCCAAACCTGAAAAGCCCGGAGCAGGTCCGGCATAGGTTGGCCCGAGCTGGCGATTCTGGAACTCCACCCACACATCGTTCTCCGCCAGGGCGTGGGAGTCTGTGCTGGCTACACCCAGCCCCGTGCCCCAAAGGATCAAGTGCCCCCCGGAAGGGCCGGCTGTGTCAGCTGGTTAAGAGGTGTAGAGCCGGAAGGTTCGTAGTTCTGGATGACACCGGGACCGAATCCTCTCATCGAAAGGGTAAACAAACCCGGCGCCGATGGAACCACAAGAAAGCTTTCTACCGATGCGGACTGCCCTTGATAGCTGACCGTAGCGGAGTAGGCGCCGGGCGGCATGTCCGGGGTACGACACCAGAGACCTGCGAAAAGACAGTGTGAATCAGCGCCGCACGAAACTCATTGCCGGTCTCGGTGTTGCGAAAATTCACTTGGGTACCGCCAGGTTCATCCGGGAGCCGCGTGGGATACGGCTGAGACGCCACGCTCAACTCGCTCGGTCCCACGCCGCGGCCAGGGATCACAAAGATACTCCCAGGAGCAACGCCAGCGCCGGGATCCGCGATCCCATAGCTGGCAGCGTTGAGTACGGCATCCGCGCTGACGAGCGGACGGCCCTGCGGCCGCAGGGGAGCGGCCGAGAGCAGTAAAAACACGCAAAGACGGAGAAAAGCGCGGTGCCGGGAGAGAAAAGAAGATCGAGCGATGAAACTCATGAAGAGAAGCCAATAACCTAAATCAAAGAATAGTACATCCAAACGAGGCAATGAAGCAGGCAATTATCTGCACGGCTGTAGATTCCATCTCTTGATGGCAGTCCGGCAAAAGCAGAAAGGGCTGTCCTCTGCCGGGCAGCCCAGGGGCACATGCAAGGAGGGAGCTGCTAGTGCGGCCAGAATCACCGACAGTTTCGAGAGGGCTGCGTTGGCGCTCCGCAGCTAGTCGCCAGCAGCTCCAGCCGGCAGGCCGGCTTCTTCCAAGCGGGGCCGGCGGCTATGAAACCGCTCCAGCCAGTCTTCGACGATCGTGTAGACGACCGGGATAACCACGAGCGTGATGAGGGTCGATGTGGTGAGGCCGCCAATGATGGTGCGTGCCAGCGGCGCCTGCAACTCGCCGCCCTCGCCGATGCCAAGAGACATGGGCAACAGGCCCAACACCGTAGTGATTGTGGTCATCAAAATGGGCCGTAACCGGCGAGTGCCAGCCGTAATCATGGCTTCTTTGAGCGCCATGCCATGCTCCCGCCGGAGAAGGTTGGCGTAGTCCACGAGCACAATCGCGTTGTTGACCACGACGCCGACGAGAACAATGACACCCAGAAAGGCCTGCATATTAAACGTCGTATGCGTCAGGAGCAGGATGAGCACCACGCCGATGGAGGCGAGGGGAACGGAGAACAATACCACGAAAGGATCGATCCAGGACTCAAACTCTGCCGCCATCACCATATAGACGAGGACTAACGCAAGAATCGCGGCGAACAACATCTGGCGAAAAGATTTCTGCTGCTCTTCGTATTCGCCGCCGTAGCGGAACTCATAACCTGGCGGACGAGTCACTTGCCGTAGAGCCACATCCAGGTCCGCGACGACGCTCCCCAAGTCCCGGTCTTCCAGGCCGCCCGAAACAATAATGATGCGCTCCTGATCGCGGCGATCGATCGACACCGGCCCTTCCTGCCTGCGCATCTGAACCACGCTTTCGGTCGCCACCACCTGGTTCGAAGGCGTCAATAGCGGAACCTCGCCTACCTGGTTCAGGTTGAGCCTGTCTGTCTCTTGCAGACGCACGAGGATGTTGTACTCGTCGCCCCGGTCACGATACATCGAGGTACGGCTCCCTCCGACAGCGGTGCGCAAGGCCCCGGCGACATCGGAGACGTTGAGTCCCATGCTAGCGGCCTTGGGGCGGTCGACAAGCACAAGCATCTCCGGCATGCCGGGACGGCGGCTGATGTTGACGTCCGTTACGCCGCGCACGCCCTCCATCGCTTCGCGAACCTTCTCCGCCAGTCCCTGCATAACCTGGAGGTCGTCGCCGCGGATTTCCACCGCCAAGCGCCCCTCGTTATTCGACCCCGAGCGGCTACCGCGGCGGAACATCCCACCGCCAGCCCGCGTTTGAACGATGATTCCCGGCTCGATCTGCAACTTGGGCCGAAGGTCGCGGGCAATCTCTTGCACGGATCGTTTCCGTTCCTTCCGATCGACCAAGGTGATGCGCATCTCACCGACGTTCTGGCCGGCCCGCAGATTACCGCCGCCCCCACCACCACTGCCGCTTTCGGTCATCACGACCCGCGATTCAGGCACCTCCTCCCGCACGATGCGGTTGAGCTGCTGCATGATCTGGTCGGTGACCTCCACTCGAGTTCCCGGCTCCAGCTCGACGTTGACGTTCAGTTCGCCTTCGTCGGTATCCGGCTGGAGCTCGACTCCGATCAGCGTCCCCATATAGAGAGAGGCTGCAAAAAGAGCGGCAGCCGTAACAACAACCGTCTTGCGGTGATCGAGCGCCCAGGAGACAGCGTTGCCATAGCGCGAGCTGATCCGTTCCATCGCGTCCGCGGAGCGGTTGAAAATCCTGGCAAAGAATCCGTCCGCACTGGAGTTTGCGTTGTGACCGCCAATGTATCGTGAGCACAACAAGGGGACGATCGTGAGCGCCGCCATCAGGGAACAGAACAAGGCGAACGAAACGACATAAGCCAGCTGTTGAAATGTGACAGCCGACATACCCTGCATGAAAACGACCGGGACGAACACGGCGATTGTGGTGAGGGTAGAAGCGGTGATCGCGGTGCCGACTTCGCGGCTCCCCACGATGGCGGCTGCTTTGGCGCTTTCGCCCTGCTCGCGGTGACGCACGATATTTTCGAGCACGACGATGCCGTTATCGACCAGCATGCCGACACCGAGGGCCAAGCCTCCGAACGACACCGTGTTCAAGGTGAAGCCGTTGAAATACATGAGCGCAAACGTGGCAATCACCGAGATCGGAATCGCCACTCCGATGATCAAGGCGCTCGAAAAGGTGCGCAGGAACAGCAGCAGGACAACAACCGCCAGCAGCGAGCCCTGCCAGGCCGCCCCCGTCACGTTGTTGATGGCCTGCTTGATGAATCTCGATGAATCACTGGTGGCTTCGAGCCGGATATTCGGATAGTCGTCATGTACGCGCTCCGCCTCTTCCATGACGCCTTCGCAGACCTGAACGGTGTTTGCACCTGACTGTTTGTTCACGAAAAGACGCACCGCCGGCTTCCCATCCACGGTGACCAGTTGCTGAATCTCTTCGTGTGAATCACTGATGGTGGCAATATCCCGCATGTAGACGGGCACGCTCTGCCGGGTCGCCACAACCAGACCGCGAATCTCATCCAGGTTTTGAAACTCGCCGCGGGTCCGCAGCAGAACTTCATAGCGGCCTTCCTGAACAGGTCCCACGGGCTCGTTCAGGTTCTCCTGCCGCACGATCTGCACAACGCGCGACAAAGGCAACTGCAGCGCCCGCAGCTTCGCGAGATTCAAATCCACGTGAATCTCGCGGCGCAGGCCGCCCCGCACGGTGAACTGCGCGACGCCTGGCACGCGCTCCATGCGCGGTTGGATGATCTTCTCCACGAAGTGCCGCAATTGTTTCGCGTCCATGTCGGATGCCGAGACCGTCATGAACATGATCGGAAACTGCGAAACGTCGAACTTGAACATGGTCGGCATAGGCATGTCCTGCGGCAGCGTCTGGCGGCGGCGGTCGAGCCGGACGCGCAACTCATTCGCCGCCTCGTCGAGGTTCATCGAGTAATCGAAGCCGACGCGCACGAAGGTAGCCCCTTCCGCGGAAGTCGAAAGGATTTCCTGCACGCCGGGAGCGGAAGAAAAGGCCTCCTCCAAGGGGCGCGCGACGAGGTTCTCCATCTCTTCGGGTCCGACGCCGGGGTACTCCGCGCGAACGCTGATGGTCGGATAGACCGTTTCCGGCATCAGCTCGACCGGGATGTTTACGAAGGCGATCGCGCCCAGCAAAATAGCCAGCAAGGAGCAAACGCTGACAAGAACCGGGCGTTGAATGGAAAACTCAGGCAGACTCATCGATTTCTCCCTCGAAATCCGTCCGGACTGAGAAAAGACCGGCTAGCGGACATTCGGGCCCCTAAGCGGCCGTGCGGTTCGTCTGTCAGAAGGAATCAGGAGGAAATCGGGGAAGCAGGGAGACGATCGGGCCGGACTTGCCAACCCTACCGGGCACCCACCCAACTCGTCCGACGCTCTCAGTAAGAACACGAACGTGCCGAGCACACAGGGTGGGCCAAGGCCCGCCCCTTCACGATTATAGGCGCTAACCGAGGGCAGGCAGTTACCGGGGATCAGGGGGTATTAGGCACCGCCTGCACCCCCGGGGCGACAGGTGGCGGGAACCGCTGCCCCGACCGGGAATCCGGCACGGCAACCCTCTCCGCAGGCTCACGTCTCAGTACAATGGTTCCGAACATGCGCCGCCGACTCTTACTTCTCCTGCTGCTCGTGCCATGGATCGGCTTTTCCCAAGCCGGGTACAAGGTGTACACGAGCCACCCACGGATCTGGCTCCATGCCGACCGGGTCCGCCGCTTGGAGAAGGATGTGGAGCGGAACTCCGAACGCTGGGTACGACTTCAGAGGTTGATCAACCAAAAGACCACTTTCCCGGAAGAGCCGCTGGTTCAGGCGCTCCAGTTTCAAATCACCGGTAACGAGGATGCCGGCCGTCTGGCTGTGGAGTGGGCCAAGGCGCTCGCCGCCAGCCCGGGTTTCGCGGAACCAGTGAACCTGCGTTTAGGCGCGATCGTTTATGACTGGTGCCACGCCTTGCTTGACGGTGACACAAGAGACGTTCTGGCCGGCGCGCTCGGCAAGGGCGCACAAACGATCACGAAGCAGACCACCCCAGACTTGGCCTCTTTGCGAAGCGCCTTACTTGCGGCCGTAGCCGTTTCCGGCGAATGGGACCTGGCGCCCGCGGTCACGCAGCAGATCTTTGAGGGGCACTGGGAGCCGAGAATTCTGGCGGACCTCCAGAGCGGCAGGTTTCTCGACCGGCCTGTGGAACTGGTAGCCCTACTAGAGATGATGCACGTCAGCCGGCGCAACCTCGACAGAGACCTTTGGCAGCAGGCGCCGGATGTTTTCACGCCGTTGCCGATGGTCATCATGCTGGGCACCTACCCCGAGGCGGTCCGAACGCCGGAGGGTCTGTTCCGGCAGTCGGCTCGCCCCACAACGGCCGGGCAAGCCGACCCGGCCGTGGCAGACGCGTTTCAGCGCATGGCCGAGATGATGCTGGTGGACTATGAGAATAGCTCGGCATCGTACCAGTTTCTGCAAGGCTGGCTCCGGCACGATTTGTTCACGCTGACCACACCCTTTGGGGCGCCGTACGAATTCATCTGGCTCAACCCGTACCTGCCCGGATTAAGTTACTTCTCAGCGCCCACGGTGGTCCACGACACCGTCCGGGGGCGGTTGTTCGCGCGCCGCGGCTGGCAGGAGGATGACCTTTGGCTCGGTTATCTGGACGGCCAGCTTCAGATCGTCGCCGACGGCCAACTGAACGTGATCAAGGCCGCGGACCAACAACCGCCGATGGTTTTTCCCGGGGCCGCAGTGGTCCTCGCCCGTGTGCCAATGCGGTTCAAGGTCGAGGCGCCAGATCTTCAGGCGATTTACGTAGTGGGCTTGGCGGAAGGCGACGCGTATGGTGTGAAAGTCGACCGGGCACCCTTTCAGAACGTTGAAGCGGGCCGGGGGGGCATCATGGTACTTGAAAACCGGCCCGACAAATCAACCATCAAGATCGATTTCGACAAGCCGGTGCAAGTCCAAATCCGCTCCGCCGCGAAGGGCGCCTCATCCACCGGGAGTCCCTGACTTCCACCCAGGCAGCACCTTTCCCGGGCCCCTTCAACGGCGAGCTATCGAGCCGGCCCGCCCCGACCTCAACGCTATCGCGCACCAGACAAGCACCGTAACGCAGCCTGCTATCCTGTGGAGGAGACGCAGAGCGCAGCGACCACAGGCAGCACTCTTCTATCCCAGTCCCAGCGCAATACACTCCGCAGCGAAGGAACACCGCGACTATGTTTCTGAAGATCCTCGCCCACCCGATTTTCGTGAACCTCGATTTTCATATGCCCATGGTCGTGGACCTATCGCATCCGCTGGTCATGCTCGAGGGCGAAAACGGCTCCGGGAAATCGACGCTGTTGCACTCGATCTACCATGCGCTGCGCGGCGACGAAATTGAGGGCTTCGTGTATAAGATCCAGCGGCAGGAGGAAAAGGCGATTGCCAAGGTACTGCTGTTCGATGCCGAGCAGCACAACCCACGCACCAAGCCGGAACTCTTTGAGGACAACCCGGAAATGAAGGAGTTTGTCGAAGTCGCCAGCCATGGCCAGGTGATGCTTTCGTTGTTTCGCGACACTTTTCCGGCTCTGCCGGATGGCACGGTTCTGCTTCTCGATGAGCCGGAAATGGCCCTATCGCAGTCGAATCAGCGGCGAGTGCTGAAGATGCTGAAAGAGCTTGCGGACCGGAAGGGGTTCCGCATCATCGCGGCCACTCACTCGCCGATTCTGCTGAGTTCTCCCGACACTTATGTCATCAACCTCGACCGCCACGTTAACCGCAACGTCGTGCGGACCGACCTCGGGGTGGAAGGCGCCAGCACGATCCACTAGGCGACGCTGATCAGCACCGGCGCCGTGAATGTCAAGAGTTGAGGTTTCGCCGTTCCCTTTTGATTTCCGATCGCTCTTTCTTTTGCCGAATCCGTTTGTCCACCGCTGAGCGGCTGGGCCTGGTCTTTTGTCTCCTTTTGGGCCGCTGCAGGGCGCGGTGAACGATTTCGGCCAGCTTAGATCGAACATCCTGGCGGTTTTTCAGCTGGTCGCGCGTGCGGCTCGAGGTGACGACCAGGTCTCCGGCGACCGTAAGCCGCGACGCCAGCCGCCCGAGGACCCATTCCCGATCCTGGGGGGGAAGGCCCGACAGAGCCGTACTTGCGGCAGGCCTCCAGCGGATTTCGACCTTGCTTTCGACCTTGTTGACGTTTTGGCCGCCAGGCCCTCCTGACCGCGCAAAGGAGATCCGGAGTTCCTGGGCCGGAATCGTGACCAGGGCGTTGACGAAGAGATCGTCCACACGCCCATTGTGCCACCAGGGCCCTGTCCAGAGGCAAACCAGGCTCGGTATTTGCCGGAGCTGAAACCCTGCCTCCTCGGGCCCACACGAGGTCTCGATATAAAACATTGATACAACGATACTTAAGCGACTTTTCTGCCGTGTTCCCGGGCAGTTTGCCCCAATCCAACTTACAGTGACCCGCCCCACCTGGCGAAAGAGACTGAATCCCCCGCGTTACCTCGTGCGTAGAAGGTGGGGGTAGGGTCCGCCGGTAGGCACTATGCCTTTTCCCGCGAGGTCTGGGCGATCGCAGTCGCAGACGGGGGCCAAATCATGGTTAGCTCCTCTACGGGGTTTCGGGGATTAGGCGGAAGCGCCGTGGGGGCCCCCACGCCAGGGTCTCCCCAGCAGTCCGGCGAGAGAGGTTTTTCTACCAGTGTTTACTATGATTTACTTGACGTTGGGGCGGCCGGCAAACTAGAATTGGAAGAAGGCTACGCGAGCCGGGCCCAAGATGGCACTGGGCGTGGTTCGTCTGGGCCGCCAGTCGGTTTTTCCAAGGAGACGGGAGGCCATGAGATTGAGAACCTTGGTCGCCGGGTTAGCGCTCGGTTGTATTTCCCTCGCACCCCTCGCTCTCGCACAAAGCGCGAACGAAGGGGCTCCGAAGCAACTCTCCAAACGGGAAGAGAAGAGGCGACTTGAGAAGCTGCGCAAGGAACTCGCCGGTCCCTTCAAGAAGTGGCTGAGCGAGGACGTCCGCTACATTCTCACCGACGAGGAGCGAAAGGTATTCCTCAATCTTTCAACGGATGAGGAACGCGAAAACTTTATCGAGTCCTTCTGGCTGCGCCGCGATCCAACGCCAGACTCGATGGAGAACGAGTACAAGGAAGAGCACTACCGCCGCATCGCCTACGCCAACGAACGCTATGCCTCGGGTATTCCGGGGTGGAGAACCGACCGCGGGCGGATCTATATCACTTTTGGCCCGCCGGATGAGATTGAGTCCCATCCTTCAGGCGGCAGCTACCAAAGACCCTACGAAGAGGGCGGCGGTACAACCTCCACATTTCCGTTTGAGATTTGGCGCTATCGCTACCTGGACAACATCGGCAGCGACATCTTGCTCGAGTTCGTCGATCCGACGATGACGGGCGAGTACCGCATGACGATGGACCCCTCGGAAAAGGACGCCCTGCTGCATGTTCCGAACGCCGGCCTGACCATGGCTGAGCAGATGGGTTTGTCGACCAAGGCGGACCGGTTTTCCCGCACGGATGGAACACGGATGGGTTCTCCGGTGGGCGGCTTCCAGGGGATGCGGTACAACCAGTTCGAGCGGTTGCAGCTTTACGCGGCCGTTCAGAAACCGCCGGAGATCAAGTTCAAAGACCTGGAAGCAGTCGTTGACTCGACCATCGAGTACAACACGCTGCCCTATACGGTTGACGTGCAGTACGTCAAGATCACAAGCGAAAACGTACTGGCCGGCATCACCGTGCAGCTGCAAAACAAGGATCTCGTCTTCAAGCAGGAAGAAGGGCTTCACAAGGCCGTCGTGAACATCTACGGCCGGATCACCACCGTGACGCGGCGGCTCGCAGCGGTCTTCGAGGACCCGGTCACGATCGCCGCTACGACGGAACGCCTGGCCGGTGAGGCTGAAAGATCCTCTGTCTACCAGAAAGCTCTTCCGCTGGCTCCAGGTATGTATCGGCTCGAGTTGGTGGTGAAGGATGTAGTCGGCGAGACAATGAGCACGCGCCGCATGGCGCTGCACGTACCGGCGTACGACGACGAGAAGCTCACCTCCAGCAGTTTGATTCTGGCCGACAAGATCGAGCGCGTACCGACGCGCTCGCTGGGAACCGGCCAATTTGTCATCGGCAGCTCGAAAGTCCGCCCCCGCATCAACGACGAGTTCGGGCAGGATGAGCGGCTTGGCATTTACATGCAGGTGTACAACCTGGGCGAGGACGAAGCGACCAGCCAGCCGAAGGGGACGATCAGTTACCAGGTCGCGCGGCTCGACAAGCCGAACGAGCTGCTGCTCGATTTTACGGAAGATATCAGCCAGATTCGAGGCGCCTCGCCGCGGCAGGTTGTGATTGAGAAGCTGCTGCCGCTGCAGACGCTGGATCCGGGCGAGTATCGTTTGAGTTTGAAGGTCAGTGACGGCGTCAAGAACGAGACTATCACGCCGTCGGCAACATTCAAGATACGTTGAAGCATCTGAGCCTCAGGGCCGTCTTAGGCGATTGTTCAACAAGGAACGAGTGAGCGCAAAGCAAATGCCTTTCAGCGGACTCAGCAGTCCGAGGGGCGCCAAAACCCTAGCCGGTTGGCTTCTGCCTTTGATCCTCGTTGTACTGGCGAACCCCTCCTCGCACGCAGCGATTTTTGGTTCCATCTCCGGCCTTGTCCGGGACGGCGGCGGCCTGCCGCAAATGGGCGCCGTCGTGACACTGTTGACGGAAGATGGCACCGTGGCCAAGCGGGTTTACACGAATCACGCCGGCCTTTTCAAAATCGAGGATCTGCTTCCGGGGAACTATTCCGTGCAGGTGTCCCTCGACCGGTTTCTGCCAGCCTGGAAGGACCGCGTTCTGGTCGGAGCCGGCGAGAAGACCGTGCTCGATGTCAATCTGCGTGGCCTCTTCTCCACACTGCAACTGCTTTTCCCCGGCGGAACCAGCATTCGTGATATGAGCGAGGACTGGAAGTGGACTCTTCGCGCCACTATGTCGACGAGGCCGGTGTTGCGTTTTCGCTCCGCACAGGATGATGAAACGCAGACTGTATTACGCAAGCTGTCAGGGCGCTTCAGCGACACGCGGGGCTACGCGCAACTGAGCGGCGGTTCCGGTGTGGCGACTTCCGGGCTGGCGAGTGAGTCGGACCTGGGCACGGCCTTTGCGGTGGCCAGCACGGTATTTGGCAGCCATGACGTCGTTGTGAGTGGAAATCTCGGTTATGGTTCCGCCACGGGCACCCCGGCTACTGCTTTCCGCACCAGCTACACCCATGAGGTGTTGGGCTACACGCCGGAGGTCTCTGTCACGGTGCGCCAGCTGCAGATTCCCACGGCGGCGTCGCGAGCCATCTACGGGTTGCGGCCGGAGGAAAGCGGTCCGTCCCTGGAAACTCTGACGCTGGGCTTCGGCGACAGTCTCGAACTGGGTGACCGGGTGCGGGCGGAATACGGATTTCTCTACGAGTCGGTCAAGTTCCTCGATCGGTTGAACTACGTCAGCCCCTACGGACGGGTGATCATCAGCCTCGACGAGGATCGTGAGGTCCACGCCCGCTATGCTTCGGGCGTGCCGCACGAGCAAAGAGATAAAGACGGTCCGGATTCCCTACGGCATCAGGTATCGTCTCTCGGCTTATTCCCACGAATGGCGATGCGAGATGGCCGCGCCACGGTGCAGCGAACGGAGCACGTCGAACTCGCCTATCGCGAGAAGATGGGACGAGGCCTGCTGGAAGCGGCCGTGTACCAGGATCGCCTGAGCGATACGGCTTTATCGGCGTCGATGCAGGGAGAGTTCTACTCACCGGGAGAGCTGTTGCCCGACTTGTTCGCGGACCACGCGACGCTGAACGCGGGCCGTTTCAAGACCGCCGGCTACCGCGTCTCCTATGCCAGAACACTGCGCGATCATTTGCAGGCTGCCATAGGATTCGGCGAGACCGGAGTTCTTTCTCCGCAGGCGAGCGAACTCCACACCGCCGACTTGAACGAGCTGCGCAGCGCCCTGCAGATGGAGCGGGCGCAGATCGTGATGGCATCGCTGACGGCGGACTTACCGAAGACCGGAACAAAGTTCCTGACAAGCTACCAGTGGAGCAGCCGTCCAGCTGTGCTCGCGCCTGACATGTACAACGACTTCGCCGCCCGTTCCGACCCGGGACTGAATCTCATCGTCCGGCAGCCACTGCCGTTCTCCGGGGGATTGCCAGGGAAACTGGAGGCGACGGCCTACTTGAACAATCTTCTCAAGGCAGGCTATGTCCCGCTACAGTCCTTTGACGGGCAGCGCATGTACCTTCTGCAGGCGATTCGCAGTTATCGCGGCGCTCTGAGTTTCGTGTTCTAATCGCGGTTCCGGATGAGCCGTTTTGCTATGAAATTTCTCCCCGCTATTCTGGCGTTCTCTCTCCTTTCGGTACCACCGCTAGGTGCTGCGAAGAAGATGTCTCGCGTAAACATCCTCGTGCAGAATGAGGAGGCTGAACCGGTGCCCAGGGCCAGTCTTATTGTTCGCATGGTCAAGGGCAAAGACCTCAAGAAAGTGGAGGAGACGTTTCAGCTGAAGACAAGCCAGCAGGGCACGGCGCCGTTACCGCCCATCAGGCAGGGCTTTGTCCTCGTGCAAGTGATTGCCGACGACTACCAGACCTACGGCGAGACGGTCGAGATCAACCAGCCGGAGCAGAACGTCACGATCACGCTTAAGCCGCCGCAGGACCAGTTGTCAGTTCATAAATAGATCGCGCGGCAATCCGGCCGGTTCCGCGACAGAATCACCCAGGAAAAAACATGCGTCTCTTCACCGCGCTTGAACTCAACGCGAAAGTCATCCAGAACCTTACTGAACTCGTGCGGCGCCTGCGCCCCTGCGCCCCGATCAAGTGGGTGCATCCCCAGAACATGCACGTCACGCTGAAGTATATCGGCGACTGGCAGGTGGGCCGCTTGGAGGAACTGGTACGATCGCTCAATCAAGTGAAGCTGCCGATGGCCCTGAATGTGCCGTTGGCCGGCCTCGGATTCTTCCCGAATGCCCGCAACCCCCGGGTGTTCTGGGCCGGAGCGGAGAACACCCCGGCCTTGCGGCAACTGGCGAGCCAAGTCGATGCCGAACTGCAGCGCCTCGGCATCGCCCCCGAGGTAAGGCCCTATCATCCGCACCTGACGCTTGGGCGCATTGTTGAGAACGAGCCTCTGGATGAACTGCACCACGTAATCGAAGATCTTCCCAGCCGCGAGTTTGGCACGATCTCGCCCGACCGCTTTGTGCTTTTCGAGAGCACTCTGACGGCCGCGGCGCCCATCTATCGTAAGATTGCCGAGTTTCCCTTCGTGAATCAGCTGGGCGAGCCGGTTGGCGCCTCTCGGCCGATGTTCGCGGGGAAAATCTAGGGAACGCCGCTCTCGCCAATCACGACCAACGGCTAGTCGCCTTTTTGACCGGCCAAGTTTCGCCTTCCTTTCCGTTGCATTCTGTAACGGTGCATACAGATCCGTGCCCCGCCCGTCCCGGGGGGAAATACCCTATAGCGCGCGGGGGTGTTTGTGCGCAACCTTGGGCGTAGTTCCGCGTTTATATCGGTGTGGGAGTGCCGGCTGTTTTGGAGCCAGACACGCAACTGATGCTCCGGGTTAAGGAGGGCGATTCCTGCAGCTTTGAGCTGCTGCTGGAAAAGCACCGCCGGCCCGTGATCAACTACCTCTACCGCATGATTCAGAACAAAGCGGTCGCCGAGGAGTTGGCACAGGAAGTTTTCCTGCGAGTCTACCGCGCGCGCGACCGTTACGAGCCGACGGCAAAGTTCACTACCTGGCTCTACCGCATTACGACATATCTGGCGCTGAACTTCCTGCGCGATGGCCGCCACGAGCGCTACAGCGTCAGCCTCGACGGGGACGAGCAGAACGGCCAGCGACCCCTCGACCTCGCCGACAGGCGCGAGAACCGCGAGGAGGAACTCGTCGCCGGCGACCGGCTCGAAGCCGTGCGGCGCGCCATCGCCGCGTTGCCCGAAAAACAGAGGGCGGCGGTGATCATGCACAAGTATCAGGAGCTGGACTACACTCAGATCGCAGGCGCGCTGGGTTGTTCGGTTTCCGCCGTCAAATCGCTGTTGTTTCGCGCCTATGAAACACTGCGGGGAAGACTGCTCCCTTTCTCACAGGAGCAGCAGTCTCCTTCCCCTTTGGGTACGAATGAGAGGTTGTCATGACTCGCGAAAGAGCGATCGAGATCATTCTGCAATCAGGAAAAGGTCCTCCCGCGGGATCGGCCGAGCATCGAGAATTCATGGCCTACCTGCAGGACTCGCCCGAATGCCGCGAGTTGTTTGAGCGGCAGCGGGCGTTGTGGAAGGAGCTGGATGTTTGGGAACCTGCTCATCCTTCGTCCGGCTTTGACCGGCGGCTCTGGGAGGCAATCGAGGCCGACATGCCATGGTGGCGCCGGTCATTTCCGCGCCTACGGCCCAGCTTCGCCGTAGGTCTGGCGGCTTTGTTGCTCGTCGCGGCGGCCGTCGTACGCCAGCAGTCCAGCCATGTCACAGACCCTGCGTTTGCCGTCATCGATCCGGCTGAAGATCCACAGTTCTACCAGCGGCTCGACAGCGCTCTAGGCGACATCGAAATGCTGACGGATTTTGAGGTTCTGCCCCTCGAAGCCGAAAGGGAGGACCGCTCGTGATGGCGCGGCCCTGCCTGCAACGAGGTTGTCAGTGCAGCCTCGCCTTGGTGCTGCTGCTCGCGACCGCAGCGGCTTCGCCTTTGTCCGCGACAGGTCAAGGCCGTCCGGCGCGGGTAGACCAAGCAGAACGGCGCATTCTTGCCCAGACACGGCAGCCCCAGGAGAAGCAGGCCAATCGCTCCGCCAAGCCGTTCCGGCGATCGGACCAGGGGCAGCGAAAAACCGCCGCGAATCGGGGGGCTGCTCAGGAGGCTCGCGTTATCGAGCGCCTTCTGCGGATGCCTCCGGACGAGCGGCGGCGAGCGCTACAGAGCGAACGCTTCCGAGGGCTGCCTCCGGCGCAGCAACGCCGCATCGAAAACCGCCTGGAGCGGCTGAGCCAGCTTGCCCCTGACGAGCAGCGGCAGGTGCTCGAACGGTTCCGCCTATTCGACCAGCTGCCGCCCGAGAAGCAGACACAGGCGCGGCAGGTCTACCGCCGCTGGCGCGCGATTCCCGAGGACCGCAGGGCCGTACTGCTCGACGAATTCGATGGCATCCGCGACGCCGATCCCGACGCACGCCGCGGACGCTTCGACTCCAGTGACTTCCAGGCGAAATACAGTGACGGGGAGCGCCAGGTGCTGCAGGATCTCGCCGGGCTGCTGCCGGACGCGCCGGAGTAGTTCCTCCGTGTTCGATTTAGCCCTGTAGCGCCGCCGCCGTGAAGCTCAACAGATCACCGCGCTGCTGCGCAAGATCCCGTAGGGCCGCGAAATCGCGCGCCAGTTGGCAGAGTTGAGATTCCGTGGGGCAACGGAGGTAGGCCGGGTCCGCATCCCTCAGATTCTGGCGAAACACTTCCAATGCCTCGCCATAACGATCGAGGCGGCAAAGAAAGTTCACAAGGGTTTCGGCGGGAGCCCAGCCCACCTGCGCGGGATCACTGCCGGTCATCTTCTTGCGGAAGTGGGCGATTGCCTCCTCCACGCCGTCGTCTAATAGAGCCCGCAGATAGATGGCGTGATCCTCATAGATGTTTTCAAACGGCGGCTCGCCCTTATAGTGAAATATCGGCGCCAAATGTTGGCCGTATTCCGCCAGCTCGAGCGCGAGCGCCAGTGTCTCGGGCGTTTTCAGTTGGATGCTGTACTGCACTACCGATGCAACGTGCGACGAGTCCGTGTAGTAGCTGCCGCCCTCAAAGAGCCACTCGCGGTTGGCGATGATCTCCGGCAAGCTCTCTGTGGCCGGCGCCTGCCCCTCCTGTTGGGCAATTACGCGCTTCATGCCGGCGGCGATTTCGTGATGCAGCGTGCGAGTGAGCAGCAGAGCGCTTTCTTCCCTGCCCTCGGACGGTGGGTACTGCCCAATTGCCGTGATGGCCCGGCAAATCCCATGATGTTCGAGAATCAACTGAAATCCCTTGCGCTGGTCGATGCCTTCGTGAAAAGCGATGGCGATGATGCCGTCGACGCCGTCCTGACCCTTGTCCAACTCCAGTTTGCCAATGGCCTCGGCTATCGCCTGCGGCTCGCCGATGGCACGGAAGTACGGCCAGGCCCGCTCGATCTGGCCATCCGCAAGAAACAGGCTTCCGACCTCGCGCGCCGCTTCGATCGTGGTCTGTTCATACACACGGCGTGCCTCTGCCGGCAGTTCATCTTGTGAGTTGGTCTGAATGAGCGGTAGGCCGAGTTCATGGCGCTTTTTCATCAGCCGGGCTTCGAAGAGAAGGGGGTATTTCTTCCCGCGGCGGAACTCTTCGATGAGAAAGGAAAAGCCCGCCACGGCTCCTCCGGATTTGAGCTGCTTTTCGATCTCGTCGAACAGGGCGCTATCCATGACTGCCTCAGCACCGCGACTACCTTCGCCGCCCTCTCATGATAGCGTCATCTCAGTCCCTTCACCCGGGCGTGAGTTGGCGGCCTGGTACAGGAACGTCCTGCAAAGGATAGCTACGCACATCGTAGGGACAGCGGGGTATCAGGGAGGAGCGGATCCTCGCCGGTGTTTGCGTGGCACCGACGGCAAGGGCGGCCTCTAGGATCTCTTATCGCCGGATCTTGGCTTGGCGCCACGCCATGGAGAATTTGTAGTACGGGCGCCCGCCGCCGTGCTCCAGCCCCCGGGCCGCTTCCTTGAGGGGACGGCACGATTCGCCAAATGGGCCAGCAGGTCCTGCTTTGTGATCGAGTGCTCCACGGGCGCCTGCTCGTGAGGGCCGACACGATCCAATTCTGCTACCGCCAGGCGCTGGCAAAGCGCCGGGCCATCCTGCAATCCCACGTGGTGGGTCACGAACAACGTGAGATCGGAACTCACGACCGCGGTCTGTATTTCACCGGACGATAACGGCCTTTCGAATCTGTATAACCGAACGTTTCCTTGCTGTTCAAAACCCACGTATCGGATGGATTGAGGCCTTTTCTCCGCGCCGTGAGGCGTGTAGTGTTTCTTCTCGACAGAAATATTGACGGCATGAGGGGGACTGCCGGTCTCAATTTCAAACGTGACCAACTGACCGACGGCCAACCCTTTGGCGTCCTGGGACGGCACCTGCGATGAGTAGAAAAAAGCGCTGATGCCGTTGTCCGCCTTAATAAAACCAGGCATTCCCAGGCTGCTCAGCACTTCGACCCTTCCCGTCATTCCGCCCCCTTTTGCTTGCTTTAGATTGCGCCATGACGAAACCCGTGGTTTCAGGATGGCTCAGCAACTCACGAACCCGCTCACTCCGAAATCACTCCGTTGGTCACGATAAGCCGAATTGCTGTGAAAGAAATCAACGTAGCAAGAAAGCAACGGATGACTCCGTGCGCAGCCCGAAATCAAGAAAGGATTCGCGGAACGCCGACTGAACGATCCGCTACATTTGTTGGCGAGCCGGACCCGGTCGGCAAGCATTCGTGACCGAGTTATGCGGGTCAATCAAACGTGCATCAAGTATAGCAGGTTCGCGGCAAACATCGCCTTTGCTGCGTAACACACATGGCCGGCAGCCGCTGGTACAGCTGGCGGCGATGCACTATCCGCTTGGAGAAATCACGCCGTTTCAGGCCAGGATTTCGCGGATGAGGTTGCCATGCACGTCGGTCAGACGCATGTCGCGGCCGTTGTAGTGGTAGGTAAGCTTTTCGTGGTTGATTCCCATCAAGTGCAGAATCGTAGCGTGAAGGTCGTAGACCGACTTTCGGTTCTCAATGGCCTTGAAGCCGTAATGGTCCGTGGCTCCTACAATCGTTCCACCTTTGATTCCGCCGCCGGCAAGCCAAAGCGTAAAGCCGTCGGGATTGTGGTCGCGGCCATCCAGTCTCTGGGAAATCGGCATGCGCCCGAATTCACCGTGCCAGATGATGAGCGTTTCATCAAACAGGCCGCGCGACTTGAGGTCCTTGATGAGCCCGGCAATGGGCTTGTCAGTTTCCGCAGAATGTTGGCTGTGATACTTTTCCAACTCCCAGTGCTGATCCCAGGTGGTGGTGTGGTTGCCGCCGCCGGAATAGAGTTGCACGAAGCGCACGCCTCGCTCCACCAGTCTCCGCGCCATTAGGGCTTGGCGTCCGAAATACTGCGTGGTGGAGTCGTCCAGACCGTAGAGCTTTCGAGTGGCCTCGGTTTCCTTCGTGATATCGATCGCTTCGGTGGCGTGCATCTGCATCCGGTAGGCCAGCTCGTAGGATTCAATCCGCGCCGACAGCTCTGTATCTTCCGGGTTCTGCTGCAAGTGCTCGCGATTGAACGTCCGCAACAGATCTAGCCAGTCCCGCTGCCGCTCGCGGCTCATTTCCTTCGGCGGCTTCAGGTCCACGATCGGATCGCCGGTGGAGCGAAACTGCGTGCCCTGATAGGCGGCGGGCATATAACCGTTGCCCCAATTGGGCGCGCCGTTGATCGGCCCGCCGCGATTGTCCGTGAAGACGATGTAGCCGGGCAGATTCTCGTTTTCCGTGCCCAGCCCATACGTGAGCCAACTGCCGACGCTCGGGTGGCCTGCCAGCAGCGTGCCCGTATTCATCTGGTAAAGAGCCGGACCATGGTCGTTGCTGACCGCGTACATCGAACGGATGAACGCAATGTCGTCAACATGCTCCGCGACGTTTGGAAAAAGGTCGGAGACATCCATGCCGCACTGGCCATATTTGCGGAAATTCCACGGCGACGGCATCAGTCCGCCGGGGTGGCCCTGTGAAACCACTACCTCTCCCACACCGGTCATCGCCTCGCCTTGGCGCTTCAGCAGTTCCGGCTTGGGATCGAACGTATCCACCTGGCTCGGCCCGCCATAGCAGAAGATCGAAATGCAGTACTTCGCCTTGGCTGGGAAATGGGTACCGATGGTCCGCGGGGCGGCGCTTGCCGCCAGCAGTCCCTCGTGCGCCAGGATGTCGGCGAAAGCGAGGCTCGCTACACCTCCGCCCAACTTCTGAAGTAACTGTCTGCGTGTTAAGGCTACTTTTGTCATGGCCTGTAGACGAACTCGTTGAGATTGAACATCGTCTGGCAGAAATCCACCAGACCATAGGGACCCTTGGTCACAAAAGCGACAGCTTGCTCCTTCTCCATTTGCGAAGGACGACGCGCTAAAGCCAACTCGAACGCCCGCTCCACTTGCGCCTCCGGGGAGATGCCGGCTTCCACTCGCAAGCGTTGTGCAAAATATTTCGCCTGCAGCAGCACTTCCGCGTTGTTCATCAACAGCAGCGCCTGGGGCGCCACGGTCGAGCTATTCCTCCGCGCGCAGGAGTTCACCATGTCGGGCTGATCGAAGGCCTCGAACATGGGATAGCGAATGCTGCGTTTCGAGAATATGTAGAGACTGCGGCGCCAGGTTTCCGGATCACCCACAGCCTGCCCCGGCCAGGTACGCGAGGTGCTGGCCTGGAACAGATCCGGGTCGATGTAGGGATGCACACCCGGACCACCCAACGTCCGGTCGAGCGTTCCAGCCACGGCCATCATCTGGTCGCGAAGAATCTCGGCCTCGAACCTCTCGCGCGGCATGCGCCAGAGGGACCGATTCTCCGGGTCGACCGCAAGGTTGGCATCGACATCGTCGCTGGAGCGCCGATAGGCCTCACTGTTCATCACCAGCCGGTGCATTTGTTTGATGCTCCAGCCACGCTCGACAAATTCGACAGCCAGCCAGTCTAGAAGTTCGGGATGACTCGGCGGCTCGCCGGTCTTACCAAAATTGCTTGTGGTCCGGACGATACCGGAGCCAAAGTGATGCTGCCAGATACGGTTGACCATCACTCTCGCGGTCAGAGGGTTCTGCGGTGAGGCAATCCAATCCGCAAAGGCGCGACGCCGCCAACTGGTTGATGCATCCGGCGGGGGTTCGGGCTTCAAAACAGGGTCCAGGGCTACCGCCGTCAATACGCCCGCATCCATCCGCGATCCCTTGCTGCCTGGATCGCCCCGGTGGAGGAAATACGACGGCAATGGCTCGCGACCCCTTTCCGTGACCGCGCGAACCGTCGGATACGGCTCGGGGCGTTGCGCGTCAAGCTCCAGAATCTTGGCTCGCAATCCCTCCCGCTTTACTTTGTCTTCAGCGGAGAGCGCGGGCACAATTTCATCACCCCTGATAGTCAGGGTTCTTTCAATCTGCTCCGCATTCAGCCTTTGGCCCTCGGTGCGCTGCTCCGGAGGGGTGCGCCAAGCCACGCGGAAATACTCCGGCAACTGCGCCAGCCTCTCCGCGAATATCTTCTCTTTGTATGGCTTCTCGAGTGCGGCGACCTCGTCCCTCAACGGCTTCTGCAGGGCATCCACCTGTTTATTTGCAGCCTTGTGCGCCTGGACGACGTCATCGGAGACGAGTGGATAATCGATTCCTCTTGTCGAGAAGAACACCGCCTGCATGCGGTAGTAGTCCTGTTGCGCGATGGGATCAAACTTGTGGTTGTGGCAGCGAGCGCAGCCGACCGTCATCCCGAGGAACGTCAAGCTGGTTGTCGCGACGTAGTCGTCCAGCTCGTCCATGCGCGTCCGCTCATCCTTGATGTTGTTGTCCATCACGAGGCGCAGATAACCGGTCGCCGTGTGAGCCTCGTTTGAGTCAGGGGCGAACTCATCCCCGGCAATCTGCTCGCGGATGAACTGATCGTAGGGCTTGTCCTTGTTGAAAGCGCTTACAACATAGTCGCGATAACGCCACATGGTGGGCCAATCGAAATCGCGCTCATAACCACCTGAGTCGGCGTAATGCACCAGATCCAGCCAATGCCGTCCCCAACGCTCGCCGTAGTGCGGGGATTCCAGCAACCGTTCAATCAGGTGGGGCCAGGCGTCGGCCGAATCATCCTTCAAGAAGGCATTGACTTCTTCCGGGCTCGGCGGCAGGCCCGTCAAGTCCAAATAGGCTCGCCGGATCAACGTGCGCTTGTCCGCCGCCGGCGCCGGCTTCAGTCCCTTTTCTTCAAACTGGCGCAGGAGGAAGGCGTCGATGGGGTTCTTTGTTTTGCGCGGCACGGCCGGTCGCAGCGGCTTCTGAAAAGCCCAGTATTGGCGATCTTCCGCAGTGAAGGTTCGTCCTTCGAGCTTGGCGAGAGCGGCCTTCTTCTCCGCCTCGTCGGAACTCTCTTCGGAGGTCTCGCCCCAAGGGGCGCCGGCCAGCACCCACTGACGGATCGTTTCAATCTCGTCATCCGTCAGCTTCTTACCCGGAGGCATTTCCGGCTTTTCCTCGTGCGTCACGTACTTCAGAAGATTGCTCGCGGGATCATTCGGCCGCACGGCCGGACCGCGCTGGCCGCCCACAAGGATCTTCTCTCGTGTGCGCAAGTCGAGGCCGGACATCTGCATCGCCGCCCCGTGGCAGATCAGGCAGTTATCCTTGAAAATCTTCTGGGTCTCTTCGACGATGTCGCTGGCGGCCAGGGGGGTAGCCAGCGTGAGGAGAAGAATGAGTCGCTTCATTAGCCTATGATCTATTGTACGTCAGAGAAGAAGGAAAGGTTAAGCTCCAGGTCAGGTCTTGCTGTCGGGCTCCAGCCAGCCCAGAAACGAATCCTGTTCCATCGCCACTGAACACAAAAGGGGACTGAAGAGTCTGACCAAGGAAAACAATATCATACAGCAAGAGTGGCGAACGCGAAAGATGGAACTGGACGACACGCAGAGAGGCCAATAGGGGGTGGGGCGCGAACAACCTGCGCGGAGAAGGAAAACCTGTTGGCCGATCGTTGCTACCGCCGTGTTCCGGCGGCCAACGAGCCGCCCCGGGCGGCATCGACACGGTGCAGCTCGGTGACCGTGCCGACATAGCCGCTGACCTTCCCGGATTCGTCCTTCTGGACGGCCGCCTCTCCGAGAACCCAACTCGTTCCGCCATCCGCTCTCTGGAAACGGAATTCAGCTTTGAACGGAAGTCCCTGCTCGGTGGTTTCCTGCCAGTTATTGAGTACGCGGTCGCGGTCGTCCGAGTGCAGGCCGCGGGCCCATCCTTGGCCCTGCGCCTCTTGTGGGCTCAGTCCCGCCATGCCGCACCAGCGGTCGTTGACATAAATCAGATTGCCTTGGGCATCGGTATGGAAAATGCCGACGGGAGAGAGTTTGGCAAGTGTCCAGTAGCGCTCCTCGCTGGCGCGCAGCGCCTGCTCCACCTGCTTGCGCCGTTCGACCTCGGAGGCCAGTTTCTGCGAGGTCGCTTCGCTTTCTTCCGCGGAGTCGCCGACCCGCACCTCGAAGCTAGCGGCGCCTTCCCGCATCATGAGCGGCTGCCGCGCTGATTCCGGTGTGGAAACCTGACTGCACCACAAATATTCCCCATCTGTCTGGAAGCCGTTGGCCCGTGACACCCGCACGCAGAAGATGTCAATGCCTCGGGAGGCCAGCCAGGTGGTTGCCGTCAAGGCCTCGAAATCGTAGGTCTCCGCAATAAAGATAACCCTCTGTTTCTGGTTGACGCTCTTGGAGTCGGCAGCGAGGAACTGCTCCAGAGCCGCAGCACGGCCTTCCGGCAAAAGCCGGAGGAAATCGCCCGGACTCCAGGCCGACAGCAAGCCGGCACAGGTAATGGCCCGAACCAGGGGCGAGGCTTCTCCCTCGCGTTCGATCACGATCACAACCGCGTTCCCGTTCTCATCCAGGGCGAGAAAATCCGTCTCTACCTGGGCCGCCTCGGAGGGCCTTACATTATCGCCAACTACAAATAATCTGTGATTGATCTCACGGAAAAAGGCGTCGGCACTGTTGAGAATGAACTCCCGCAGGTCGTACCGCTCGCGGGTCGACGTGGGTGTCAACTGCAGATGCCGCAGCGATACAAGCTGCCTGTTGTCCTTATTTATCTTCAACATACAACATGCCCCTGAAGGACATCCTGAGGTCATCGCCCCTATAGGGCAAACCGGCAAGCCTCTAATGTGTAAGCCTTAGCATATCTCTAAGTGCCGTATCGCGCAAGCCTTAGACGGCAGTTCCTCCCTCGCCTCGGAACGGGCAGTTCGCTCCTGCGCCACAGCCTTAATCATCCCCTCCGGGCGGGCTGCGTTTCAGCACGTTGGCGCATCCCTCCAGCCCTTGTGCAGGAAGCGGAGAGTGCGTCATGTTTCCCGTTCAGGAGGCCGATAAGACGGCTGTGGGCCCGCTGCAAGGGCGGCCGGTCCCCCGCTTCGGGGCCTAGCGCCCTCGAAAGTGGCTAAGTGCGGACCGTGCAGGATACTTGGCCCGCCCGTCAAAGAGTTCCGAGAGCATCGATGATCAGCACCGCAGCCGAGAATGTGGCGGCTACGAAGGCCGACCCTACCTGTGCTGCCTACGCAGCAGCACTGAGGCGGTTTCTGGGGAGCGGGCCGGAAGCGGACCGGGTGGAGTTGACGCGCCTCACGCGTGAAATCGCCGCCCAATGGACACCCTTGCGCAGTGTCATTCAGGTCCTATGGGAGACTGCCCGGCCATTTCTGCGGCGGTCGACTCGGTCCCAAGTTGCCGAGAGTCTTGAAGAGATCCTCCAAGTCCAGGAGGAAATCTGCCAAGCCTACGAGCAAGCGGGCGACCTGGAACGCCGCGCCCACACCAGGCTCGCCTCTGCCTACGCGCAGAAGATCCGTGAGATCGATACGCTTTTGGACAGCCTGCCGGCTTACGTCATCACGAAGGATGCCCACTTTCGCTACGTCGCTGTCAATCGACCGTTCTGCGAGGCCCTCGGGATGACGCAGGACGAAATCACCTCGAAGGCCGATGGAAGTCTCTTCCCACCGGAAACGGCGGCCCTCCTGCTCGAGCAAGACCAGCACGTGATTGAGTCAGAGTCCGCCGTGCGCCGCGAACTAACACTACGATTCCACGGCGAAGACAGGACAGTCGTGATCATCAAAGCGCCGGTGTTCAATCCTAAAGGCAAGGTCAACGGATTGATCGGTGTGGCATTCGATATCACCGAGCGAAAACGGCTGGAGCGGGAGCTGACTCTGTTGGCCGCCGCGGTCGAGTCGGCCGGCGAGGCGGTCTTCATCACCGACACGGAAGGGCGAATTCAATACGCGAACCGGGCTTTCAGCGCGGTCACCGGTTACAGCCAGCCGGAGGCGATCGGCCAGAATCCGAGAATCCTAAAGAGCGGCCGGCACGGCGAAGAGTTCTACCACCAGATGTGGGATACACTCACCTGCGGAGAAATCTGGACCGGCGCCTTCACCAATAAGAAAAAGGACGGCAGTCTCAACGAAGTGGAGCAGACCATCGCCCCGATCCGCGACGGTGCGGGCAACATCACTAGTTATGTCGCCGTCGGACGAGACGTCACCGAGCGCAACCGCATGATCGAAGCCATGGAACGCGCGGTGATGGTGAAGAGCGAGTTCACCTCGATGGTGTCGCACGAACTTCGTACGCCTCTGACGGCAATCAAGGAAGCGATCGACATCGTGGAAGACGGGACCGCCGGTCCTGTTAACAAGAATCAGGCCGATTTCATGCAACTCGCCAAGCGCAACGTAGACCGGCTGCACCGGCTCATCAACGATACTCTCGACTTCTCAAAGCTGGAACGGGGCGAGTTCCGTTTGCAACCGGCGCTGCACGACCTCAACGCGCTGACGCGCGAAATCGTCGCGCAACAGCAGCTGGCCGCGCAAAAACAGGGCCTCCAGCTCAGGATGTCGCCGGACGACAGCCTGGAGGTCTTGCCCATGGACCCCGACCGCATCAGTCAAGTGCTGGTCAATCTGATCGGGAACGCCATCCGCTACTGCGAACGAGGGTGGATTGAGGTCACCACCGAACGGCGTGGCGACGAGGCCCTCGTCAAGATTCAGGACACCGGGCCGGGCATCCCCCGCCAGGACCTGGAGCATATTTTTGAAGCGTTCGTACAGCTCAGCACCGGGCCAGGCCGCCGCGTGGGCGGTACGGGACTGGGCCTCGCGATTTCCAAGCAGATAGTGGAGCTGCACGGAGGCCGCATTGGCGTCGAGTCCGAAATCGGCCACGGCTCGGCCTTCTATTTCGCGCTTCCGTTGCCGTCCGGCCCGCCGGCCGCAGCGACATAACAAAGGAGTGCAACGTGGAAAAAACGAAGATTCTCGTGGTGGATGACGAAAGGGACGCCGTAAGCGCGCTGCAATTCCGCCTGGAAAAGGCCGGCTATGAGGTCCTTACAGCCGAGCATGGGGCCGCCGCTCTGGATGTGCTTCGCGAAAAACAGGTTGATCTGATTCTTGCTGATTTCATGATGCCGGAGCTGAACGGCCTGGAATTGGCGCGCCTGGTGAAGGCTAATCCAAACTGGTTCGAAACACGCATTATTCTTTTCTCCTGCAACACCGACCCTGAATTCCGGAAGCGCGCTCTGGAACTGGGCGCACTCGACTATATGCCCAAGACGGAGGGCTATGGCAGTATCATTCAACGCGTCAGCGAAGTGGCCGCAGCAAGACGTCCCCAACCCCCAGCGAGCGGGAAAGAAGCCGATTCCGCCGACGACTTGCCGGAAGAGAGGGCCTACCGTGAGCAACTGCGGAGCCTTTCGCGGAGTCTGGTCGACGTGCTCCATCTGGCGGGACTCAACGAGAGCCTGCCCGACGCGGCCCGCTACGCCCTGACCTCGGCCCAAAGAATCGCGGAAGACATTCAACGCCTCTCAGGGTCCGAGGCGCGGGCTGAGTCCCAGAACGAGATCCTCCATGGCTGATAACAACAAGACCACCATTCTCATTGTCGATGACGAAGAAGACGTCGTCCGCCCGATTGCGTTCCGGCTGGAAATGCATGGTTTCAGCGTTCTGCTGGAACCCGACGGCGAGCTGGGCTTTCAGACAGCCATCGCGAAGCTTCCGGATCTCATCTTGCTCGACATCATGATGCCCGGTATCGACGGCCTGACCCTGTGCAATATCCTTAAGGAGCGCGACGACACCACCGAGATTCCGGTCATCATTCTTACCGCCAAAACCACGATCGGCGACGTTGAAAAGTCGTTTGAAGCAAGGGCGGACGACTACATTGCCAAGCCCTTTGAATGGGATGAACTCTTCGGCAAGATCAACCGTTGCCTGTCACAACGGGCCGTGCCGGGCGGGTCGCAGAAGTAAGGCAGACGCGGAGTGAGCCTCGCCCTGGCCGGCGAGGGCGGGCCTTCGTTGACGATGCGAGGAAAGTCTTCTGCCAGGGCGAGATCACCCACTGACTCCTCGCAACTCTCCGGCTCCTCGTATCCCGGTGAGCAGGCGCGACCTGCAATCCGGTCTTGAGGACAGTTCTTGACGTTAGATCGGCGTCAGCCCGGGCGCCCGCCTGACACTAGTACTTCCCGAAATAGTCAAAGAACCAAAATGCCGCCGCGCCGACGACCGCACAGATAATCACGGCGCCAACAACTTCCAGAGCTAGAGTCCTCTTTTCCTCCGGGGTTTTCTTGTGTTCCAACTCCTCGAACATGCCGTCCTCCAGGAGCGCTCAACCAAGACCCGGCCCACCATTGACGGCACGCCCCCCGCGCCGCCAGCCACATCCTAGCAGACTCGGGGTGGGCAGGACTGCCGCTTCTCGTTTTCCGGTGAACTGCCGGACTCATGAGTGGCCACGCCCTTCTCTCCCACCCAAAGAAAGCAGAGAGAAACGGGGCAGTCATGCGCCGGGGCGGTATGAGCGGCCGATTGGAATTTCCGGCGGTTTTTTGCGCAACGGACACCCAAGTCCGTTGCTCCGACTGCCCGCTTGGCACTTTTAGCGCCATGAGGCACGCCTGAAAACCTGTCTCAGATGTTCCGGTACCCAAAAACGCAGGCCGCTACGCGCTGGGACTCCACCACTCGCGAATGCGGTCGACCAGACTCGGGGGCGGCGCGGGGGGCTCTGTCTTTTCTTCGAAGCGAATGGGGGCCTGCGGCGGCGGAGCGGGTTTCTCTTCCACCAACTGCACGCGGAAGCTTAGGACGACATACGTTCTCTGCAAGCGCTGCTCGTTCTTTTCGACGATGACAGAAAAGCCGGGACCTGTGCCGTATTTGGTTTCCAACTGTGGATAGGTTTCGATCGGGAGATATCCTTCCAGACCGTACTCGATCTTGATCGTCTGATAGCCGCCAACCCGGCCACTCCACTTGAACACACGGAAGACATCGAAATCGTATTGCAGCTTGCCGCTTTCCGCCTGCGTCCACAACCAGATGTCCTTCGTGGCGCCCTCGCCCACCTCTGTTTTCCCAAGGGAAGCATAGGACGTGATGCGGCGCCGCTCGGCGTACTGTTTCACTTCGTCAGGAATGCCAGAATACATTCCCGCCGAGAGGACCCAGCCTACCTGCCCATTGGCAAGCCGCAGAAGAGACCAATCGTCGATGCCGGTGGGAGCGGGCGGCGGCTTGTCGGGTTCGGGAGGGTTCGGTAAGCGGTCAACCAGCTTGCGGCGGAGTAATTCAACGGCCTCTTCTTCCTGAAGCTGGTAGATCGTCGGCGACCAGCGGTATGGTTCGAGATGCACGTTCAGGGGATAAAGAGCCAGGAAGGTTCCCTGGGAGGGATCGTCGGCAGTCTGCTCCCGCTGTTGCCGCATGAAATCCAGGAGCCGGGGTGTAGCGAGTTCCGAATCCCGCGTCCAGCCCTCGGCCCCGGCGCTCGTCCGAACCCGGAGAAAGCGGCGCCGGCGACCGACTATCTCAACGCGCTCGCCCATGCCAAGGGTGGCGACAACAGGGGCATTGGGCTTCAGCTCCTCTTTGAGGGTGACCGAGCCACGAGCCGCAAATGCTTCTTCCACCTGCCGCTCTTCCGGCTCGGTGGAACAGCTCAACAGCATGGCGGTCAGCAGGACGATCGCCCAGACTTTCCAGCCGGTAGGGCAGCCAGAGATTGTGGTTAGGCTCTCCGAGCAGGCAGACGGGCTGGGCGGCGCCTCCCAGAGGGCGCGAAACTTTCCGGTCCCGGCGTCGTGGCAAAGCACTTTACGTATGATGGTAGCAGGTACAAGCATGCTTGAGAATCAAGCGGATGCCTCATCCGCACGCGAGGAAACGACCGAAGCTGCGGCACAGCGCTGCGGAGACTGCCGCACCGCCCTGACGCCCCGATTCGGCGGCTCTGCGGCCCAAGCCCCTACACAGCAAGCAGGAGATTTCTACTGCCCCGATTGCGCCAAGGATCTGCCCGTAGCCTGGACCTGTGAGGCGTGCGGCTCGGCCATCTGCCCTTCCTGCGGAACGCCGGTCGAGCTTGCCGACGAGTTGGGCATCGGCTGAACCAGCGTGACGCGCCCACTGCGACCGCGTTGTGGCAGAGCGGGATACTCTGTCAGCCGCGAACTTCGCCGATGTTGAGGAAATTGGACCAGCGACTCCCGCCGTTGGTACGATGGTCGGTCAAACTTTCTCCGTCTTTGGATAGGGTGAGAAGTGGCCTTCGATAACATCTTTTCGCTTGCGGGAAAGACCGCATTCATCGCAGGAGCGAGCCGTGGACTGGGGCTGGCAATTGCGCAGGCAACAGCAGCTTCCGGGGCGCACACGATCCTGGCGGCGCGGTCGAAGGACAAGCTCAATGCCGCCGTCAAGGAGCTGACCGACGCAGGTCATTCGGCTGAGTCACAAGTTCTCGACGTCACAGACCGCGATTCGATCGCCGCCGCTGCCGAAGCTCACAAGGAAGTCGAAATCCTCATCAACGTAGCCGGTATGAATATCCGCCGACGCTTCGAGGAGTATACGCAGGAAGAGTACGACCGCGTGATGCAGACGAACATGCACGGCCTGTTTACGCTGACTCAAAAGGTGGGCGGGCAGATGCTGGCGCGACGAAAGGGAGGCAAGATCGTCTTTCTCGGGAGCTTGCTGACGCTGAAAGGCCTACCCTATTTCACGGTCTACGCCATGACGAAGAGCGCGCTCGGGGGGTTGACGCGCGCCTTGGCGGCTGAGTGGGGGCAGCACAACATCCAGGTGAATTGCATCGCGCCCGGATTCATCCTGACCGATCTCAACCGCGCCATGTGGCAACCTCCGGAGATGCGGCAATGGCTGCATGGGGTGCAGGCCAATCCGGATTTCGGCACGCTGGACGATATCGCAGCTCTGGCGGTGTTTCTCGCAAGCCCTGGATCGAACTACATCACGGGTCAGGTGATCTCTCTGGATGGCGGCAACGCCACGACGGCATTCTGGCCCTTCAAGCCGTAGCGCAGCCTTGCCCGCGAAGACAGCTATCGCGGACCCGGCATGGAAGGCATGGCTTCCTTGCGGAAACCATCGGGCGGCTCAAACAGGTTGCTCTCGAACTCCTGCCTTTTAACCTGGGTCACTTCGGATTTCTGATAGGGACTGCCATTCCGATACGAGACGCGGCGGACAGGCACGCCGGAATAGCCTTGCTCACCGTCCGCCTGAGCTGAGCCGATTTTGAACATTTCGTCGTCCATCTGAGGGTTGAAGTTTTTGAAAAATTCGCCCAGTTCCTGAAACACGCGGAAGTCGTTCTGCGTGACCCCAAATTCGTTCCAACCCGTCGTCCAGACGTCCATTTCCTTTTGGCCGCCGCGAATCCCTTCGTACTTGTCCGCAGTCCATTGGTTGACGGCCTCTCCGGAGGCCACTTTGCGATAAATTGTCACAGGCTGTGGGGCGGCCGTCATTCCCCCAGCGCCGCCCATTCGCTGCTTCATGATCTGTTCCATCATCTGGCGCTGTTGGGCCGGCATGTTCTTCATCTTCTCTTCCATCATCTTCTGCATCTCGGAAACCTGAGTGCCCATTTTCTCCAACTCCTGCCGGGTCATCTCGCGATAGGTCTTCTCGGCGGAGTTGATCATGTACATTGTCTGCCGGTCGGCGCGGTAGATGATGACGTGAGGCCGCCCGCCGGTTTCGCTCTCGATGCGGGCACGCTCCTGGTCGAGGAAAATCCGTGTCGTTGCAGATGTCCCCTGCCCTGATAACGGCTGGGTTGTTTCTTCAATCAAAACACCGGCCAAACAAAAAGGCGCAGCCAGGATGAGACCGAGAAAGGCAACGATGGAGGGACGTTGCAAGCGCATGAGGACGTATCTCCTTCAGAAGATTGGAACTCGGATGCGTCATCAGGCGACGCTCTGAGCATGGAGCGAAAAAAGCGGATTACACAGAGGCGAGCCCAGACCCAAGAGTGCATGGATTGGCACGCCGCCGGAGCCACTTCCTGTTTCAGGATAGAGGGTCCTGCACAAATGTGCGACCCGACAACAAGGAACAGACGCAGGCGCCACGAAGAAAACTTCCCGGGAGTGCTAGATCATCTTCTCGCGATGAATGAGATGCAGAATGTTGCCTTCGGGGTCGAGGAAAAAGGCGAGCCGGTTCCCTTCGGCGTTGACCGTGTTGGTGATCGTAACGCCTTTTTCATTGAGAGCCTTAATGCCTGCATCGAAATCATCCACCTTGACTGCCAGATGGCGGATCCCCGGGGTTTTCATGGCCGTTTTGACCGGGTCGCCTTCGGACGGGATGATCTCGAGCATCGTGCCATCGGCCGCTTTCACGAAGACGTTGCCCGCATAACGATGCACGATGGCAAAACCTAGGGTCTTGTCATACCAGGCGGCGAGCGACTCGGGATTCGGCGAGGCGATGGCGGTGTGTTCAATTCCTTTGAACATGACTTGCGATTAACTCCTTCTGTAGAGACTCGTGAACTGACAGTTTAGCGGATTCCGCTAAAGGGGCGCGTGGCTCCGATCGATCGTTCACAGAATTCCGAGACGCCGGCCTGCACAGAGATCGCCCTACAGCGGCTGCATCCTCAATTTGCACGAGCCCTTCTGGCGCGGTTCAATTCCTGCAGCAGGCGCTTCGCGCCATAGGCCTTATCAAGCGCCTCCAGGATTCCCCGGGAGTCCACGCTGACGGCACGAGCCTGTCTGTCGGAGTAGAGGAAATCATTCGACAGCGACTGAATATTTCCATCGAAGATCAGGCCGACAACCTGGGCATTCCTGTTTACCAGCGGGCTGCCAGAGTTACCACCCGTAATATCATTCGTCGAGACGAGGTTGTAGGGCGTGCTCAGATCAAGCTTGGACTTCGCCCTGGCGATACTTGCTGGCATTTCGTACGGATCTTTGCCGGTGGCCTTTTCGAAAAGGCCTTGGATGACCGTGTGAGGAAGAATCTCCCGGCCGTTTTCGAGATACCCTTTCACGATGCCGTCGCTTAAGCGTAGCGTGAAAGTAGCGTCGGGATAGACATTCGTTCCCTGTGCTTCAAAACGGGCGCGGGCGATTTTCTCCCCTTGCGCGTTCTGCACAGCCTCGACTTCGTCTTCGTACCGTTTGCGGAATTTGCGCGCCTCACCGTCGATCTTCGCCATCAGCTGGATCATCGGATCATCTGACTCGGCAGCAGCTTTTGCCTGGTCCGCCGCCAACTTCTTCCGAAGCTCGACATCTTTCAGCTTCGTGCCGGTGATAAGGTTCTTGGCAACGGCCTCAGCTGTCTGATTACTGAAAACAGCCTTTACCACCGGATGCCCGGTGCCCAAACGGTCCCGGAAAAAGCGGAGCGACTGCGCAAGCTTCACGATTTCCACTTCGTCGTAGATCGGCGCGGGCGAGAACAGGCTCTGATGGAGAGAGTCGAGACCGGATTCACGATACTCGGGTAGCCGCTCGGTATTGGGTTTCGGCAGCTCGGCGGACAAGCGATAGAGATGCTTTGCGATGGTGAAGTACCGCGAGTAGAAGCCCAGGCTCTCGATCAAGCGATACGGTTCATAGACGTCCGCGGCAACCTTCTGCGCCTCGGCGATAGCAGCCCAGGCGCCCCCGAACTCTGCCTTCTTTCCCGAGTCGGAGTTGATCTCATCGCGAAGCTTCCGCTCTTCGGTTGTCTTTTGTTCCATGAGTTCGGGGTCTCTCAGGCCCCCCAGCATACCGGTGTAGGCCTTGATGCTGTTGTTGATGCGAAACAGCTCGTCGCGGGCAAGCCGCTCGGCCTCGCCGCCGCCTTTGCCGTAGACTTCCAAGGCGGCTCCCATCCCCTGCAACCAATCCAGCATGAAGGGCATGCGGCGGTCTCTTTCGAATTCCAGTTGGGATAGCGTCAGCAGGCGGTTGGTGCTGCCGGGGTGCCCGGTTACGAAAACGAGGTCGCCGTCCGCCGAGCCGTTGGCGCTCCAGGGGAGGTACGCCGGCGAGTCGGCGGGTCTGTTGTTCTCGTACACCCTCAGGAAAGACACATCAAGGCAATAGCGAGGGTATGTAAAGTTGTCGATGTCGCCTCCAAAGAAGGCCGCTTTGAATTCAGGCGCAAACACGAGCCGCACATCGGTGTATTTCTTGTACTTGTAAAGATCGAAGATGCCTCCCTGGTAAAGGTTGACCACATCGCAGCGCATACCAGTTTCGTCGGTGCATTCCTTCTCGATGTCGGCCGTCGCCGCGCGCTGTGCTTCGAACCGTTCCTTGTCGCTCATTCCTGGAGTGACTTTGCCATTCACTTTGTCCGTGACCGTTTCCATTCCCATCAGGACATTGAGTTCGAGGTCGGGGCATTTCAGCTCTCCCGACTCTTTGGCGGCATAGAAACCGTCGGCGATGTAATCCTTCTTTTCGGAGCTGAGCTTCTTGATACAGTCCGAAGCAACGTGATGGTTCGTCATCACGAGACCCCTTGGGGAAACGAAGGAGCCGGACCCACCGTTGTTGAGTCGAACAGAGGCATGCTGCAGGCGGTTGAGAAAATTCGGGGAGGCCTCGAAACCATATCTCTCCTGGAACTTCTCTACGGGAATGTGATTGAAAGGCCACATTCCCTCCGCGGCTTGCAAGGCCGGCAGAAGGATAAAAAGAGCAAGGGCTGCGACGATCCAGCGTTTCATCACGTGACTCCGGGGGATGAGTTTGCCGGTTGCCGGGGCGGATCACTGGAGCGATCAGCCCCGGAACAGGGTGCTTCCTTATGATCGCAGTTAGGCGCGGCAGATGCCACGCGTGGAGCCGCGAACAAACGCAACGAGGTGGCGAGCATACTCGCCGGGCACTTCCTTTTCAATCTGGCTCAGGGCGTCGTCGAGCTTCAGACCCGAGCGAAAGAGCAGACGATAGGCCTGCCGCAGCCGTCCGATCTCCTCCTGCGAGAATCCAGCACGCTTCAGACCCACGGAATTGACCCCGCAGGGCGTGATATTGAAGTCGGTGTACAGAAAGTAAGGCGGGGCGTCTTTGTTCACGCGGGTATTGCCGCCGATCATCGCCAGCGATCCGATTTTCGAGTATTGGTGGATTACCACGCCGCCAGAAATGAACGCCTGGTCACCGACTTCCACATACCCCGCCACCAGAGCGCAACTGCAAATGACGTTGCCGGAGCCGATCTTGCAGTTGTGGGCGATGTGGCCCGAAGTCATGATGTAATTGTCATCACCGATTTCCGTGGCCGACTCGGGCTCGGTACCGCGGCTAATCGTGTAGTGTTCGCGAATCCGATTGCGGTCGCCGATGCGGAGATAGCTGCGCTCGCCCGTGAAATTCCGGTCAAGGGGATCCGTACCGAGCACCGTGCCGACGGAGACCTGGTTGTCGGCTCCGAGCGTCGTCCAACGCTTCACAATAACGTGCGATTCGAGGCGCGTGCGTGGCCCGATCGTCACGTCGTCCTCGACGATGCAGAATGGACCCACTTCCACTTCCGGGCCAATCTCGGCGTTCGGCGAAACCTGCGCCGTCGAAGCGATGTGGGCCGATGGGTCAATAGCCATGGTGTCTTGAAAAAGGGTCCGCCCGTTTTTCTCCCGTTGTATTAGGCGACGCGGTATTTCTCGATTCCCTTTTCATCAAGCTCCACGCCGAGCCCCGGTTCCGACGGGATGTCTAGCATACCGTCTTTCGCCACGATCTTCTGTTTGGTGATGTAGTCGCGAAGCGTGGTTCCTTCCTCGACGACGAATTCTAGAATGAACGAGCTTGGAATCGAGTTGAGGTAGTGGAGAGCGGCGGCCACGTTGATGTAGGTTGTGAAACCGTGATTCACGACAGGGACACCGCGGTCCCATGCCAGACTCGCAATCTTCATGGCCTCGGTAAATCCGCCCACCCGGGTTAAATCCACTTGAGCAATATCGATCTTGCCCCTGTCCATCAGCTCGATGAACGATAGGCGGCTGCTCTCTTCCTCCCCGGCAGCGATGCGAACCTCTGTGGCTTCGGAAAGCTTGCGATATCCCTCGTAGTCGTCGGGGCGCAGCGGTTCCTCGAGCCAAAAGATGTTGTATTGCGAGAAGGCGCGCGCCCGCTGGATCGCTGTTTTCGCATCCCAGACCAGGCCGGCGTCGATCAGCAGGTCGCCATCGTCGCCAAGACCTTTCCGAGCCTCGCGGACGAGAGCAATGTCCGTTTTCTCGTCGCGGCCCATGGGATCCCAACCGAATTTCACGGCTGTAAACCCCCGGTCGCGAAAACGCCTGGCGCGCTCGCCGGTCTCCTCAGGAGTGGCCCCGAAGAGCGAACTCGCGTAAGGGCGGATTCTCTTATGGAAACCGCCGCCAAGTAGTTTCCAGATCGGCTGGCCCAGGGCCTTCCCCTTGATGTCCCACAAAGCCATGTCGATGCCGCTCATGGCGTGAATCCCGACGCCGCGCCGGCCGGCATAGATATTGCCGCGGTACATCTTGTGCCAGAGATATTCCGTTTTGAAAGGGTCCTCGCCGATCAATAGCTCCCGTAGCCCGGCCGCGGTGGTGTGGTAGAAGGGTCCTTCGATCAAGCCTTTGACTGCCAGAGCGGCGGAGTCCACCTCGCCGATGCCCGTGATGCCAGCGTCGGTCGAGACGCGGACAATCAGGGCGTCCTGCCCGCTGTCGCACTGTTCCTTCACCTCGGGCAGGCGGAGGTAAATAGCTTCGACATTGGTGATTTTCAAGCGGGATCCCCAGGCGTTTGGCTACGGAGAAGATTGAGTATCGCAGATTTTCGCTAGCTGAGAAACAGGGCCCACCAAGCGAGTATTTCCTGCCGGTTCTTGACCAGCCGGCGACCCGCCGCAGACCGTAAGCAAGATCTCCAGAAATGGCGAGACGCCACCCTAAAAAGGGTGTGCGCCGGTGATCGGCGGCCCCTCTCAACCAGCGTTGACGCTGCGCGTGCTCCATCGATGGACGAGAAAGAACAGGCCAACTAGCCCCAGCGCCACGGCGGCGGCCAGAAGGGTGTTTTCCTTCAGGAAGACGGTCGTCTCTTCCCCATAGCGGCGAGCGACAAAGGCCTCACCGAAATAGCGCACGCATCGGGCGAAGGCGATGACCGCTATGAACCGGGCAAGCTTCATCTGAAAGACCCCGGCAGCGATAACAAAAAGCTTCATGGGCAGCGGCAGGGGGATCATGGTTGGCAGGAGCAGCACCAGAGCATCGTACTTCTCGATCTGGCGCTGCATCCCGGCGATGCCCTTCGAAGAAGCTTTTTTCTCCAGCATGAGACGGCCGCCACGGCGCCCGATGCCGTAGAGAATCAGCGATCCAAGGACCGATCCGATCACGGCCAGTCCGGCGGCAAGGTAGGCTGTGGAGGGGGCAGCAATCGCTTGCGCGATCAACAGAGCGTCGACGCCCTGCGGCAGCGGGATGAACGCGGAATCGCCCAGCGCGACGAGAAAAATGCCCCACGGTCCCAGGGTTGCCGCCGCACTGGCGAGCCATGCTTGTAGTTGCTTCATTCGAGGTTGCGCGAGACAGCAGAAGGCAGATCAGCCGAAACGCTCAGGCATCCGCTCAGTCACGCTCCGCGGGATGACCGTGTGACGCGGGCCAGAAGGGCTTGGCTACCAAAAACCTTTAAGCATCTGGAGGCGTGCGTTCACCCAAGGGAGTTCAGACCGTCTTGTCGGCAGCGTAGCACAGGTCTTCCAGCGAGCATTCGGCACAGCGAGGTTTACGCGCCAGGCAAACGCCGCGGCCATGATGAATGATCTGGTGTGAGAAAAGAACCCAGCGCTTCTTTGGGAGTATTTCCATCAGATCCTTCTCGATTTTCACGGGATCTGTGTGCCTCGTCAAATCAAGGCGCTGGGAAATGCGCTGCACGTGCGTATCCACCACAACACCAGTGGCCTTGCCAAACCAACTTCCCAGCACAACATTGGCCGTCTTGCGGGCGACCCCTGGCAAGGCGAGCAGCTGTTCCATCGTATTCGGCACTTCTCCCCCGTGATCGGAGATGATCTTCTTCGCGGCTCCAATCAGAGATTTTGTCTTGTTACGGAAGAAACCTGTCGATTGGATCTCGCGCTCGAGGACGGTAGGCTGAACCGCGGCCATGTCATACACTGTGGGCAGCTTTTCAAAGAGGCCTGGCGTCACCTTGTTTACCCGGACATCGGTGCACTGCGCCGAAAGAATCGTGGCCGCCAGCAGTTCCCAGGCCGAGCGGTGGTGGAGGGCGCATTGTACATCCGGGTAGTCCTTGTTAAGACGCCGAAGCAGCGTGCCGAGACGGCGCTTTCGTTCTTCAGACGTGCGCGGCTTGCGAACGAGGGTCATGACTTGGGGACATCCCGAAGGTGATAAGCACGCCATCGCCAGCGTGCTACAGTGACAGAACTTCGTTAGTTACGTTGACCGAATTTGCGATCATAGCATGTCCCTTCAGAAGCCGTGGATCGGATTGGCCCTGGTCTTTGCGGCCTTCAGCCCGGCTCTGGTTTCGTCCTTCCACTTCGACGACTATTACATGCTCGCCGACCCTGCCGTCACCTCTGCGTCGGGCTGGTGGGAGGTTTTTCGGCTGGAGCGCACGCGGCCTCTGACCTATTTGACCTTCTGGGGCAACTACGCGGTAGGGGGCGAAGGTCCCTTCGGCTACCACCTGGTCAACCTGTTACTGCATATTTTCGTGGCGCTCCTCGTATGGCTGGTGTTCCGGCGGGTCCTTCCCGTTTCGGCGGCCCTAGCCGGCGCGGCCGTGTTCGCACTGCACCCGCTGCAGACGGAGTCGGTGGCCTACGTGTTTGCCCGGTCCACGCTCCTGGCGACCCTGTTTTGCCTGCTCTGCTGGCTTGCGTGGATGGAGCGGAGGTATTGGATTTCAACGGCGTATTTTGCGGCCGCCCTCCTCGCTAAGGAGGAAGCCATAGCCTTCCCTTTGTTCCTCGCAGTCTTCGAGTACCTCTACCGCCGCCAGGCCGAGCCCGACGCACGGTGGCGCACGCCGTTTCTTGTGATGATAGCCACAGCGTCAGCCGCGGCTGTGCGGCTTCTTTACGCCGCGTCCGTAACGGAGGGGTCCGGCGCCGCCTTCGATCTTGGACCGATAACGCCTGTGACCTACGCCCTGACACAAGCACGTGTGCTTTGGGAGTATGCGCGCCTAGTCGTACTGCCCTACGGGCAAAACTTTGATCCCGATGTCGCTCTCTCAACCGGCTGGGACGTCGCTACCGCTGGAGCCTGGGCGGCGCTGACGGGCGTGACTGCTGCCTGTGTGGTCTATACCCGCAAGCACCCGAACCTCTTTTGGGTGCTGGGAGGGCTGATTCTCCTGGCGCCGAGTTCGAGCGTCCTGCCCCTGGCGGATTTGATGGCCGAGCGGAGGATGTATCTGCCGATGCTCAGCTTCGCAGCCGGCATTGGCGTGCTCTTTGCGAAGCTGGACGCTGCTCTGCACTCCCGCGCCGTGGGCGATCCGCTTCGCCCACCCGGGTCTGGCTCGTCCGCCACAGGCCGGTCCGTCGCCGCGCGCCTCGGTGTCGCCTGCACGGCGGCTATCATCGTTTTGTCCGCACTCTCCTGGCAACGTTCGCAGGTCTGGCGCAGCGAAGGGTCACTATGGAGAGATACAGCGGTAAAGTCACCCGCGAAGGTGCGGCCGAAGCTGCAACTGGCGCGGGCGCTGGCGGCGAAAGGCCCTGCCTACGAAGCCGAGCAGCTTGGGCTGCTTGAGCAAGCGGCGCGACTGGCGCCGGACGATCCGGATGTCACAACCGAGATTGGTGTGTATTTCCTGCAGCACGGTGACGCTAGCGGTGCTCTGAAGGAGTTTCAAAAAGCTCTCGATAAAGGCGCCGACGCGTCGCAAGGCCGGGCGAATCGCGGAGCGGCGCTCTACATGCTTGGGCGCATCGATGAAGCCGTGCACGATTTCGAACTGGCATTGGCCCAGGATGCCTGCAACTTCGACGCCCGCAACAATCTGATTCTCGCGCGCCGCAACACCGAAGACATTGACGCCGTCCGGCGGTTGGCTGTTGTTCCCGATGGTTGCCGCTTCAGCGGGAAGCAGAAGCTTGCGCTTGAAGCGGCTAGGCCGTGAAGCGCTAGGCTAGTCGCGCGGCACCGCGCACGCGCGCCAAGCGCTTACGGAGGAAGAGGTCCAGGAATGTCCGCCACCGTGCGGCCACTTACCAATTGCCGGGATCCATCGGCGGATCACATGTCCAACATCGCCGCAATCAGTGTTCCACGGGCCGTGGTGTTGAGAGGGTCTTCCGCAAGCCGAACTTCGGCGATCTCGACGGGCAGTTCGGCGGAAAGCAACGCCTTCTCAAACTCCGGCTGGAATCGGCGTGCCTTAGTGCTGCCGCCGCTGATGGCCACAGGCAAAGGCTTCTCGAACTTGGGAAGCTTCTTTGTGGTGGTGAGCGCACCTCGAAGGCCGCTGACCACGCCGCGGATCATGTCGTTGTAGTAGACCGAAAGCGCCTGGTCCATGCTGTTGCTCGAAAAGCCGTTGAGGCCGAAGAACTCCTCTTTGTGAAGGCGCACCGTTGTCGGTGTCTTTCCCGTAACGGCAGCGGCGCTCCGGTCGATGTAGTCGCCCGCTCTCACCGTGCTGAAGGCCAGGACCGGTAAGCCCAGGTACGCCACGCAGATGTTACACATCCCGCTGCCGAAACTAATGCCGATTCCCGTAAAGCTCGAACTTTCGAGTTCCGCATAGACGACCGCCAGACCCTCATTGAGACTCTTCACTTCGTAACCGAGCGACTGGAGAATCTGCGTCATGGTCTGCTCGTGGTAGATAATGTCGCTTTCCTGATCGGGCAAACCACACGGGACGCTGAAGCACAGCCGCTCCCCTTTTTGCGCCTGCCCCGCCATGGAGCGCACGGCGACTTCCATCATGCTCAGGCTGCGCGGCTCAGACGGGTTCAGGAAACCCGGGCAAGAAAATCATCTGCAGCAGCTCACGGTCGCTCTTGCGCTCGGCCTGGTCCGTGGAGACCAGTCCACTCTGAATGGCCTTTTCCTTAAGCCGCTGCGGATTGATCCCGGCGCCGTCGTCGGAGATCTCGATGTTGACCTGTCCACCTTCGTGAAAGGCGCGCAGGCTCAGGGTGCCCCGTGAAGGCTTGCCACTGCCTTGCCGCTCCTCGGGTGTCTCGATGCCGTGGTCGCAGGAGTTGCGGATGATGTGCGTCAGCGGATCTTTGATCGCCTCGATAATGGTTTTGTCGAGTTCGGTCTTGGCGCCTTCCATCTCGAGGTCAATCTGCTTGCCCAGCGACTGGCCGATGTCGCGGACCACGCGCGGGAACTTGTTCCACACCATCCCGATCGGCTGCATGCGTGTCTTCATGACGTTGGCCTGCAACTCGGTTGTGATCAGGTTGAGGCGCTGCGAGGTCGCCGTAAACGCGGCGTCCTCCTGCGTGGAGGTGTATTGCAGAATCTGGTTACGGGCCAGCACCAACTCGCCCACGAGATTCATCAGCTTGTCCAGCAAACCGACGTCGACGCGAATGTTCGATTCCGCGACGCTGCGCCGGCTGCCGGTGTCGGTTTCCGGTTCGGCCTTGGAGGTTTCCGCCGGCGTCCGGGCCACCTCTGCTGTTTCCTCTTCAAGGGAAGCGGACGAATCCGGCGTCACCGCCGCAGGCGTTGACACGGTCTCGGCAACTAGGGGCGGCTTCTCTAAGGCAGCTTCCTCGGGCGGCGCAGCGGCAGGAGCGGCGTCCGGCGCATGGGAAGCAGCCGTTATCCCCGCTGAAGCATCAGGAGCCGGCGGCCCGCTCCGGGGCGATCCACCGGGGTCTTTGCCATCGCAAACCGCCTGCAAACGTTCGCGGAGCCGGCTGTATTCCTCGCTCCCTTCGGAGCCGCTGGCTTCGATCTCGCGCAAAACCTTCTTCACGGCATCAACGGTTTCCAGCAGCAACGTCGTGATGCCCGGGGTGAGGTCCCGCTGTCCATCGCGAAGCTGGCTCAAGATGTTTTCCGCCCGGTGCGTGATGCCTTCCAGAACACTAAAGCCGAGGAAGCCACACGTCCCCTTGATCGTGTGGATGGTGCGGAAGATGCTGGAAAGAAGGTTCTTGTCGCCGGGGCGCTGTTCCAGCTCGACGAATTCCTGATCCAGGCGCGAAAGGTTCTCGTTACTCTCGATCAAAAACTCGTTGATGAGCTCTTGCGATTCGTCCATTCGCGCGCACTCCCCGGGTATGTGTCGGGCCTTGGTAGTTAAGATCGTCCGTTTCGGCTGGAGCTTTAGCGGGGAGGGACCGCGAGACCGGAGAAAGGGATTCCCAGCGGGGAGTGACCGAGGCGCTTGCGGCGCGCGAATTAGTCCTCGCGCAACGCCGTCATGGGATGGCTGCGGGCGGCGCTCCAGGCGGGGCCTAAACTGGCCGTCAGCACCACCAGCAGGATCACGAGGCTGGTGGCGAGCAGGGCGACGGTGTCGCTCGGCCGGATCCCGTAGAGAAACCTGGACAATCCCTTGCCGGCAACGGGAACCAGCGTGATCCCGGCGAGAAGGCCCAGGATGCAAAGGCGCAGGCCGTCGCTGAGCACCATCCCGACGATGGCGCGGCGGCTGGCGCCCAAAGCCGCCCGAATCCCGAGTTCCTTGCGCCGCTGCGCGACGACGTAAGCCAGAAGCCCGTAGATGCCGACCGCCGCCAACGCCAGGGCCAGTGCAGCAAACGCCTCGAACAGCCACAGCGCGAAGCGCCGCTCCGCCAGCGCGGCGCCCATGACCGAACTCATTGTTCGGATCTCCGCCATCGGGAGTTCTGGATCCAGGGCGCGCAGCACGGCGCCGGCCGCGGGAACTGCCGTCAACGGGTCCGCAGTCGTCCGCAAAACGGCGCTGACCTGCAAGGAAGGGGTCACCTGCGACAGCGGAAACCAGTAGGCAGGCTCGGCCTGGGGATCGCTGGGACGATCCCGGATGTCCCCCACGACGCCCACGATGCGCCGCCGGGATCCCCACACGTCCAACACCTGTCCTACGGGATCTTCGTCTGGGAAATAGCGGCTGGAGAGGCTTTCGTTGATCAGCAGGACGGGCGGCGCAGCACGGCCGTCACCGTCCTCGAAGAGGCGTCCCCGAACCAGCGGAATACGAAGGGCCTGGAAGTAGCCCGGCGAAGCGGCCTGATAGCGTCCTTGCCCCTCCGCGTTCTGCTCGTCCTGGCGGCCAGCGATGCGAAAGCCGCTGTTTTCGTCGTACCCCGTCCAGGGAAGATTCGTTGTTAGGCCTGCGGCGATGACGCCCGGCAACCGCTGCCAGCCGGATGCCAGTTCCTCAAAAAACGGTGCGGTCTTGTCGAAACTGTTGTAGCCGGCGCGAGGCAGAGACAAGCTGAAGGTCAGCACGCGGCTCCCCTCGAAGCCGTGATCACGCTTGTCCAGCATTCGGGCGCTCCTTCCCAGAAGCAGGGTCGCGGCACAGAGAAGCGCCGCCAATGCAATTTCCCCAGCTACCAGCAAAGAACGCAACCGGCGGGAGGCGCGTCCTGCCGAGGCTGCCCGCGGCCCCTCCTGCAGGGCTTCACGCGGATCCAGCCGGGTCTGGCGCAGGGCCGGAAGCAAGCCTGCCAGTACCGCCGTTCCGACTGCGGACAGCAACGCGAAAGCGCCGACCGCGGAGCTGAGATAGATCGTGTGCAGGCGTGGAAAATCCGCGGGCAGCATCGTTCGAAGCAGCGGCAAGGCCGAAGCCGCCAGGGCCAGGCCCACCACACCTCCTGTAACACCCAGAAGCAGGTTTTCCGCTATCAAGCCCCGCACCACCCGCGCCGCCCGCGCGCCGAGCGCCTGCCGGATCGCCACTTCCCGCCGCTGCGCCATGCCTCGCGCAACGCACAGCCCAGCGATGTTGGCGCAGGCGATCAGCAGGACCAGTCCTCCGGCCGCCGTCAACAACAACACCGTTTGCCGTGAGCCGCCCACAACCTCCTCCCGCAGTGGAGCTACGCGGCTACGCCAGCCCTGGTGTCCTTCGGTGTAGCGTTTTTCGTGGTCCTCTAGGAGCCTATTGAACTCCTGCTGCGCTTCGTGCACAGTGACCCCCGGCTTGAGCCGCGCCAGGGCGTTCATGAAGTGCGAGCCGAACATCTGCCGCTCCGAGAGGTCAAGCGGAATCGGCCACCAAAGCGCCACCGTCTCGCCCTGCAGAGGAGAGCGGTAGGCGCCGCCGACGTGCTCGAAGCCCGCCGGAAGAACCCCGATGACAGTCCAGTTTTCGCGGTTAAGCCGGATCGCGCGGCCTACAACGCCCGGATCTCCGTCGAAGCGGTTGACCCACAGAGAATTACTGAGAATCACCACCCGGGGTGACCCGCGCATCTCCGACTCAGCGAAGTTGCGGCCAAGAATCGGCTGAACGCCAAGCGTGGGAAAAAACTGGTGCGAGACACGAACCGCGGTCAGATTTTCGGCGCGGTCTCCGTGCGTCAACTGCAGATCCTCACCGGTGTAAAGGGCAATGTTGTCGAGAGTCCGGCTGTCCCGCTCCAGCTCGAGGAAGAAGGCCGCCGAGAGCGGAAACGCGGGATAGCGCTCACTCGACTCAAAGACCCGCACCAGCCTCTCCGGCTCCGGGTACGGCAACGGTTGCAGTAGGACGCGCTCGACGAGCGCAAAGATCAGAGTGTTGATCGCTACGGCCAGCGTCAACACCGTGACCGCGACCGCGGTAAATCCTCGCTGCCGTAGCAAAGAGCGCGCGGAGACTCGCAAGTCGCCAATCAGGTCGTCGAGCCAGGGAAGGGCGCGTTGGTCGCGCACAGCCTCGCGAGCCGCAATGAGGCTTCCCGCGCGCCGCCGGGCCTCGCGTTGCGCTTCGGCAGGCGTCAGGCCGCGGCGTAGGGCGGCGTCGGCTTCCATCTCCATGTGAATGCGAAGCTCCTCGTCAGCCTGCTCATCGAGGCGGCTCCGGAAGGTGGCTTGGAGTCTCTGGATCCATTGGCGCGCTTTCGTCATAGTCGATTCCCTTTGCATGTCCGCTGACGGGGCCTCGCAGCGCACCGGCGCCTAGCCCATTTCGCTCAAGAGGCGCTGCATGATCCCGGCGATGCGCTCCCAACCGGCCTTCTCGCGGCTGAGTTGCCGCTGTCCGGCGGGGGTCAGGGTGTAGAAACGCGCTCGCCGCTTGTTTTCAGTGACATCCCAGCGGCTGCGCACCAGACCACGCTGCTGAAGCCGCACCAGCCCGGGGTAAAGCGTTCCCATGTTCAGTTGCAACACACCCTCGGAGACCTGTTCCAACCGTGCTGCGATGGCATAGCCGTGCAGTGGCCCCAGTGTGGACAGAGTCTGCAGGATCATCAGATCGAGGGTGCCTTGTAGAACCTCGGCTTTGCTCGTGGGCTTCTCCATTTGACCACCAAATAGAAAGTACCCTTTCCTCTATTCGGTTGTCAAATGGAGCCTGTTTGGCCACGCCCGCCTGCGGAAAGAGAAGGTACCTTGAGAAGTCGTCGATAGAAACAAGGTCCTCGCAAGACAAGGAGATTCAAGAACGGCCGCGGCGCACAAATGCCAGCGGAAACCAAACAACGTTCCTTTTTTCCAATGCGGGACTATCCGCCTTGTAGGAAACTGAAGGCTTTGCAATGAGCGATCACCGAGTTGAGGAGGAAGCTTCATGAGTGCTGCGGAACAAGATCGGCGTATCGACTATGTGGAATTCCGGGCCGTCGACATCGCGGCTGCGAAGCAGTTCTACAGTGAAGTTTTTGGCTGGGAATTTGAAGACTACGGGCCCGGCTACACGAGCTTTCGGGACGGACGTCTTAGCGGAGGCTTCGCCAAGGAAGACAAGGTTCAAACAGGGGGGCCGCTGGTAGTCATCTACTGCACGGATCTAGCAGTGATGAAAGGGGCCGTCAAAAAGGCCGGCGGAAAAATCGTCAGAGAGATCTTTTCCTTTCCCGGCGGCCGCCGGTTCCACTTCAGCGATCCCAACGGCAACGAGCTCGCCGTATGGAGCAACCAGTAAGGATAACCATCGCGCCGCGCGGCCAACAAACAAAACGGAGCTGCCTTTCGGCAGCCCCGTCGTTTTTCTTGCGATGAACTCCGCGGTTAGAAGTCCTCGTGTCCACCCGGCATGGGCGGAGCAGCCTTCTTCTCCTCCGGAATCTCGCTGACCGTGGCTTCCGTGGTGAGCATCAGCCCGGCGATCGAAGCGGCGTTCTGCAACGCCGTCCGCGTCACCTTGGCGGGGTCGATGACACCGGCCTTCACCAGATCCTCGTACTCTTCCGAGGAGGCGTTGAAGCCATAGTTGGCGTCGGACTTGGCGCGTACCTTCTCAACCACGATGGCGCCTTCCTGCCCGGCATTCTGGGCGATCCATCGCAAAGGCTCTTCGAGCGCCCGGCGGACGATCTTGACACCGACCTGCTCGTCGTGATCATCGACCTTGAGGTCCTTGAGAGCGTCAGCGGCCCTCAGCAGAGCCACACCGCCGCCGGGGACGATGCCTTCCTCCACGGCCGCGCGCGTGGCATGCATAGCATCCTCGACGCGAGCCTTCTTCTCTTTCATCTCGGTCTCGGTCGCCGCGCCGACCTTGATCACCGCCACGCCGCCGACGAGCTTCGCCAGCCGCTCCTGCAGCTTCTCGCGGTCGTAGTCGGAGGTGGTCTCCTCAATCTGCGCGCGCAACTGCTTCACGCGGCCCTCGATGGCTTTCTTCTGGCCCGCGCCCTCGACAATCGTCGTGTTGTCTTTGTCGATCACCATGCGCGACGCCTTGCCGAGATCGTCGAGCTTCACGCCCTCGAGCTTGATGCCGGTCTCCTCCATGATGGCCTTGCCACCGGTCAGGATTGCGATGTCTTCGAGCATCGCCTTGCGCCGGTCGCCGAAACCAGGCGCCTTGACCGCGCAGACATTCAGCGTGCCGCGAAGCTTGTTGACCACCAGCGTGGCCAGCGCCTCGCCTTCCACGTCCTCCGAAACGATCAGCAAAGGCTGGCCGGTCCGGGCCGTCTGCTCAAGCAGCGGCAGAAGATCCTTCATGCTGCTGATCTTCTTCTCATGGATGAGAATGAGGGCGTTCTCCAGAACGCACTCCATCGACTCTTGATCAGTCACGAAATAGGGCGAGAGATAGCCGCGGTCGAACTGCATGCCCTCGACCACGTCCAACTCAGTCTGCATACCCTTGCCTTCTTCCACGGTGATGACGCCGTCTTTGCCGACCTTCTCCATGGCCTCGGCGATGATATTGCCGATCGTGGCGTCGCTGTTGGCGGAGATAGCCGCCACCTGGGAAACAGCCTTGCCCTCGACCGGGCGCGCGATCTCCTTCACGCGGGCGACGACCTTTTCGGTCGCAAGGTCAATGCCCCTCTTCACGGCCATGGGATTCGATCCCGCCGCCACGCTCTTGACGCCCTCGCGGTAGATGGCTTGCGCCAGGATGGTGGCCGTGGTCGTACCGTCGCCAGCGACGTCGCTGGTTTTGGAGGCGACCTCGCGAACCATCTGCGCGCCCATGTTCTCGAGCTTGTCTTCCAGCTCGATTTCCTTTGCTACCGTGACACCGTCTTTCGTGACCGTCGGGCCGCCGAACTTCTTTTCAAGCACGACGTTGCGCCCCTTAGGTCCGAGCGTTACTTTCACTGTGTTTGCCAGCTTATTGACACCTGCCAAAATACTCTGGCGCGAATCTTCACCGTAGATAATTCGTTTTCCTGCCATAGTTATTTACCTCCGCGGGTTAGGCCGCTTTCTCCTTCTTGCCACCTTTGGCATCTTCGATAACGGCCAGGACTTCGTCCTCGCGCAGAATCAAGTACTCGTTGTCTTCGACCTTGATCTCCGAACCGGCGTACTTGCCGAACAGGATGCGGTCTCCCGCCTTCACGTCCAACGGCACGGTCGTGCCGTCTTCCAGGCGCTTGCCGTTTCCAACAGCCACCACCTTGCCCTCCTGCGGCTTTTCCTTCGCCGAGTCGGGAATGATGATGCCGCCCTTCTTCTGTTCCTTTTCCTCAACGCGTTCGACCAGAATTCGATCATGAAGTGGTCGCAGATTCATTGTTCTCTACCTCCCAATCTAAATGAGTATCCAACTTGATATTTGTTCGAAGAGGAAGATACCTCTTCCCGGAAAAAGACGAGACGGCATCGCTAGGTAGCGCGCCGGAGGAGAAATCTCCCGTTCCGCATCGCGCTGTTCGTGCTGCTCGTGTCAGCCCGCAGCAGCCTAGCTTAGCATCTCTACGTCCCTTGGTGGGTCAGCCGCCACCGCCCCGCAGGCTCCCAGCCGGAGCATAGCGACTCCCTTCGTTCACCCATTCTGGCACAACAACCAACATGCTTGTCAACATAAAACCTTAGTCCCTTACACTAAGATTTCTGCTGTTGGGCTCTCTTGTATGTCATATTTAACACATTTAGTGACTCAAGGCCGGTTCACGGGGTCTTTTTCTCGGTACCGGCGTGGGGCTTGCCTTCGCTCGTCTGCTGCGTCTCCGTCAACTGCCAGCCAGAATCGACAGACAGCTCCGGCAACGCCGCCCGCAGCGCCTTCACTCCGCTTTCCGTGACTTTGGTCTGCCACAGGTACAGGTTCCGCAGCTTCGTCAAGCCGGTCAGCTGCTCGAGGCCAGCATCGGTGACCGCTGTCCCGTAGAGGTTGAGATATTCCAGGTTGGTCAATTTCCGAAGCAGCGCCAGACCCTTGTCGGTGACGCCGGTCTTTTCCAAATGCAGCCGCGTGAGCGTTTCGAGCTCAGCCACCGACGCCAGAGCACCGTCGTCAATCGCGGTGCCGCCAAGGTGAAGCTGAGCCACATTCCGTAATTCCCTTACCGGCTTCACGCTGTCGTTTGTGACCGATGATCCGCTCAGGTGAAAGTCCACTTGCAGCCGCTCGTCGTTCTGCGCGATACGCCGCACGCTGCCGCCGGCCTTCTCGATGGCCTGCATCGCTTTTGCTTCGGCGTCGGCAGGCTTACTTTGCGCCCCTTCTGCAATTCCTGATAACCCGGCGGCCACAAAGGACAATGCGATGAGAAAACCTTGTCGTTGCATCTGCACCTCCAGAAAGATTGGGATTCGCTTTCCGCAAAGAATCAGGGATCAGGCCAAACTCAGCCCGCGGTTCTTCCCGGGAGCACGCAGGCACGATGAGGGATCAGCCTGCCCTCGCTCGATCGGGTGCGAACCGAGCGGGATAGTTGTCCGCTATTGTAATACGAGGGAAAAACAACCGGAAGGACCGTACCCGCCGGTGTCAGACTTTCTGGTGAGTAGGCGCCAGTTCACGCAGCCGGTTCACAACTTTCACGACTTTTTCGATCACGTAGTCCACTTCTTCTTCCGTATTGAAGCGTCCCAAACCAAAGCGGATGGATGCCTGCGCCAATTTCGGCGTCATCCCCAGCGCCCGGAGCACGTGACTGGGCTCGGGATCGGCAGTCGTGCAAGCCGAGCCGCTCGAGACAGCCAGGTCGTCGAGTCCGAGCAGCAACGATTCCCCATCGACGCCGGAGAAACTCACATGCAGATTATGCGGCAGCCGTGCCGCGAGGGCGCCGTTGATCGATATGCCGTCGAGCCCGTTGAGCAGACCTTCCTTGAGCCGATCGCGCAAAGCCGCTAACCTAGCTGCCTCCGACGTCATCCCAGAAGCGCAAAGCTCGCAGGCCTGTCCGAAGCCGGCAATGCCCGGCACATTCAACGTTCCGGAACGAAGTCCGCGCTCGTGGCCGCCGCCATCGATCTGCGGGGCGAGATCCGCCTTCTGCTTTCCTCGGCGCACGTAGAGCGCTCCGACACCTTTGGGGCCGTACAGCTTATGCGCGCTGAGCGAGAGAAGGTCGATCTGGCAGTCCTCCACGCTGACCGGGATCTTGCCGAGGGCCTGCACGCCGTCTACGTGAAAGAGAATTCCTTTCTCGCGAGCCAGCTTCCCGACAGCCGCAACCGGCTGCACCACACCAATTTCGTTGTTGGCGAAGAGCAGCGAAATCAAAATTGTCTTTTCCGTGATCGCCCTTCGCAGACTCTCCACGGATAACAGGCCGTCGGCCTCAACCGGAAGATAGCTGACCCGGAAGCCTTTGCGTTCGAGATGGCGACAAACGTCCAGAACCGCCCGGTGCTCCGTTTGCCACGTGATGACGTGATTGCCCCGGCTTGCGTAACGCTCCGCAACGCCTTTCAGCGCCAGGTTGATCGACTCTGTCGCGCCGCTGGTGAAGACCATTTCGCGCGGTCGCGCACCGATCAGACTGGCGATCTGCAGCCTGGCCTTTTCGACGGCCTCCTCAGCGCGCCACCCGAAGGAATGGTTGCGGCTGGCGGCATTCCCGAAACTTTCCGTGAAATAGGGCCGCATCACCTCGAAAACACGCGGATCGACCGGCGTTGTCGCGTGATGGTCCATGTAGATGGGAAGCTTCATTCGTGCTGCCCCAACAAGACTGCCCTCATGCTAGGTGTGCCTTCCCGAGGTGTCAATCCGCTTCCTCGAGGTCCGGCCGGGGGCGATGAAGGCCCAGCGCGATGCGAAGAAGCCGCACGGTGTGAACGTAGGCTGCATAGCCGAGGAGATAGGTCAGTGTCAAGGGGAACGCTAGCGCCCGAGCCAGAGTGCGCACCGCGGAGTCTTCAAACAACCCGGCGCGATAAAGAAGAAATCGTGACACGTCACGCCAGTGGCCGCGGTCGATCCAGAAGAAATCGGCATTCTCGTTGACGACAAGAAACTTCGAAGGCAATAGCAGCAAAACCGCCTTCTTCCAGGGAGCCATGATGCCGTCGCCGGCGCAGATGATCGCCGTCACCGGGTGCCGCCGCGAGCGAATCTGACGGAGCAGCCGCCAGCGGCCGGCATCGTCAGTTTGCTCGTTGACTCGCCACACCGAGCCGTCCGTTTGGCCGCCGGCGAGATAATTTTTAGGGTTGGTCGGCAGGCAGGTCAGCAGATCGATTGCCAGCGTGTCCCCGAACACCGCGCGCAAGCGCGGAATAACCTTCTCCGAAACCTCGCGAGGGCCGCTCTCCACTAGCAACAACCTCGTAACCGGCGGCACACGCCGGGAGAACACCCATTTCATTGCTTCATATTCTACATGGGAGAATGACAGCAAGGTTTTCGGCGGATGTGTATCGCACGTGCGCCGCACACAGTGCAGGTTGTTGCTCGCGGGCAGGACGGAGGATCATGCTGAGGTCGCTCACACGATGGACGGCCATTCCAGAGCGCGCCGACTGTGAAGAGATGCTAGACGCGGGCAAGGGTTCGATGCAAGAGGTCCAACAGAGCCTCAACGACCTTGACCGCATCAACCGCTGGCTCGGAGGACGTACGCCGCTGCACCGCTTTCTCTACCCGCGCATGGCCGCGCGCCGGGGGACCGACCCCGTTCGCGTCCTGGAGGTAGGGGCGGGATCGGGAGCAACGGCCGTCGTAGTCGCCCGATGGGCGGGAGAGAAGAAACTGCCCGTTAGGATCGTGGCGATCGATAACAACGAGCGGCATCTGGCGATCGCCCAGAGGGCGGTTCGGGGACGGCCGAGCATTCACCTGCTACGGGGTGACGCGCGTGCGTTGCCGTTCGCCGAGGACTCTGTCGACTTTGTCTTTTCAACCCTTCTACTGCATCACTTCGACCCGAAGACCCTGGCAGTGATGATTCCCGCATTTCATCGCATCGCGCGTGGCGGAGTCATCCTCAACGACCTGGTGCGTGATGAAGTTCCCGCGATCTTCTTCGACGCAACAGCCCCTGTATTCGCGAAAAGCCCTCTGACTCGGCATGACGGCCGTGTTTCCATCCGGCGGGCTTATACTCCGCGGGAAATGAGCCGGATCCTCCGTGAGGCAGACCTGCCGCAGGCACGCATCTACACCCATGGGCTGTACTATCGAATGACCATCGTGATTGACAAAGGTTCGCGCTGATGGCGAGAGACATCGAAACGGACGTTGTCGTCGTTGGCGCGGGCATCGCCGGGTGCGCGTCGGCGCTTGCCCTTCGCCGTGAAGGCTTGCGCGTGGTGCTCGTGGAGAAAGCCAGCGGCCAGCCGCATCGCTTCTGCGGCGAGTTTGTGTCGGGAGAAGCCCTAGGCTTCTTGAGCACGCTCGGAGTTAGTGAAGACGTAGCAAAGCTCGGGCCGAACCGCGTGCAGCGGATGGCTCTCTATCCGATGAACGGGGCGCCCTTCGGGATGGACCTAGGCAACGAGGGTTTCGGGCTCAGCCGGCGCAGTCTGGACGCAGCGATTCTCGGTCAAGCCGTTCATTTGGGAGTGGAATACATCGAGGGCACAAGCGTCGAGGGGATCACGGGTGATCCCAGATCTGGATACGCGGCCCTCACGCGAGACAAGCAAGGGAACAGGCCCACGATCCGAGCACGAGCAGCCGTCGGCGCGCACGGTAAACGCTCGGCGCTTGACCGCTTGCTCGGCCGTCGCTTTGTAAACCACGGCAGTCCCTTCGTAGGCGTGAAATGCCACTACCAAGGAACGGATCGGGGCCGCGATGTGGAGCTATACCTTTTCCCTGGGGGCTACTGCGGCTTTGTCGGTATTGAAGGAGGCAGAACGAACCTGTGCATGCTGGCCACACAGCGATCCCTCGAAGCCAACGGCGGCAGACCGGAAGGTCTGATCGAAGCTGCCCGTAAGGGGAACCTTCATCTCGCCGGTTGGTTCGGCCAAACACAAGCAGTCGCGGATACGCTCATGGTCATCAGCCAGATTCCCTTTGTGACCAAGGAACAGGTGGTCAATGGCGTCTTCATGGTGGGCGACAGCGCCGGTTTACCCGCTCCGTTCCTCGGCCTGGGTGTGGCAACTGGGCTTTGTTCGGCAATCCAGTGCGCGGAAATCATGGCCGGCTGGCTCCACGGCCGCAACTCTTTTGACACTGCGTGTTCCGATTACGAAACCTGGTGGCGGACGCAATTTGCGGGCACACACAAGTGGGGCCACCGCATCTCACAACTCCTCTGCCGGCCTCTGGCGGGCGAGCTGGCGCTTCGCGCACTGCACGGGTTTCCGTCAATCGGGGAGAAGATTTACAGGCGGTCGCGCGCAGGCTCAGGACCGAAGCAGGAATGGGCAGGGGCGGAACGGTGAAAAAACAATGCGGTCAGATCCGGGTTCAGGGCTAGGCCAGCATCTTGTGGATCACTTCGCCGCTCACGTCGGTGAGGCGGAAATCGCGTCCTTGGAACTTGAAGGTCAGCTCCGTGTGGTCGATGCCCAGCAGGTGAAGGATCGTCGCTTGAATATCGTGGACGTGCACCTTGTCTTCCACCGAGAAAAACCCGAACTCGTCGGTCGCGCCGACGGTCTGGCCGGGCTTGATGCCACCGCCGGCAAACCACATGGTGTAGGCCTCAATGTGATGGTTGCGCCCTAGCGTCTCGCGCTGCTCGCCCATCGGGGTGCGTCCGAATTCCCCGCCCCAAACGACGAGCGTGTCCTCGAGCAGGCCGCGACGCTTCAGATCCTTGATGAGGGCGGTGCATGGGCGGTCGATCTCGCGCGTCACCTTATCAAGCGTCTCATTCAGATTCTCACCTGCGCCACCATGGTGATCCCACTCGGTGTGATAGAGCTGCACGAACCGGGCGCCGCGTTCGACGAGCCGGCGGGCCAGCAGGCAGTTGTTCGCAAACGATTTCGCTCCGGGTTCGGCTCCGTAGAGTTCCAGCGTCTCCTTACTCTCGCTGGCGAAGTCGATCAGCTCCGGACCGCTGGTCTGCATGCGGTAGGCCATCTCGTACGACGCGATGCGGGTGGCGATTTCCGGATCGCCCGTGTCAGCAAGCCGCGTCAGATTCAGATCGCGGATTGTGTCAATCGTGGCCCTTTGCCGCTCGGGCGTGTAGCCTTTCGGGCTGGACAGATCCAGGATGGGATCGCCACCGCTCTGAAATGGCACGCCCTGAAACGAAGTAGGTAGGAAGCCACTGCCCCAGTTCAACGCGCCCCCTCGCGGCCCGCGCGGCCCTGACTGCAGCACGACAAATCCCGGCAGATCTTCCGACTCGCTGCCCAGGCCGTAAGTGATCCACGCTCCCATGCTCGGCCGGCCGAAGCGCGTGGAACCCGTGTTGACGAAAATCTTCGCCGGCGCATGGTTGAAATTGTCTGTCGAAACCGAGGAAAGAAACGTGAGATCGTCCACGACCGTACCGATGTGCGGCAGACATTCGGAAACGTAGCGGCCTGACTGGCCGTAGCGTTGAAACTTGCGACTCGTACCAAGCAGTTTCGGAACGTCTTTCTGAAAACTGTCCATGAAGGCAAACCGCTTGCCCTCGAGGAATGACGCTGGAGTGGGCCTGCCGCTCCATTTCAGCAACTCAGGTTTGTACTCGAAGAGCTCCAGTTGGCTAGGACCGCCGGCCATGAACAGATAGATGACACTCTTGGCTTTGGCGGGATGCCGAGGGGGCTTGGGAGCGAGGGGATTGGTGACTTTGGGAAGCTCGGCGGCACGGAGGTTGCCCCCGGCAAGCAGCGATCCCAGCGCGATCTGTCCCAAGCCCACGCCGCACTCACGGAAAAAGTGCCGCCGGGTTTTCGCCAGCAGTTGGCGCTCGCACCCGCTCACGATGGCCTCCTCAAAGGGTAGGAGTCACAGGCCGCAGTACCTGCGAATCGGCTTCGTAGGTATGATACCACCGGCCCGATTGTTGTCCCGGTAGCTCGGGGAGACGATGGATGCGTCGCATCACGCGCCGGCTTTGCTGCTCGACGCGTCGATCAGTTCACCCGCAAAGTCCTCGAATCGCCGGGGAGCATGCCCCAGGATCTGATCCCGCAGTTTGTGGTCTTCCTCGGAGGCCAGCATGCCTTCCTTCTGAAAGTGCTCGAACATGACGCACAGATCTTCCACCATCTCGGCCGGTATGAACTTTCCTGCTTCGTGCGCCCAGGCTTTTAAATCGTCGCCCGCGTAGTTAATCTGTTTACCAAGTAGGCGGCTGTACAGTTCCGCCACTCGTTTCCCCGTGAACGCTTCTGGCCCGACGAGAGGATACGTCATCCCTTCGTATCCGGGCTGTGTCAGCGCATTCACCGCAGCTTCGGCGATATCACGGACATCTACCCGATGCACTCCGATACCTCCAATGGGCGAGGGGTACAGACCGTACTCAGTGACAGCTTGTATCGCTCCCCGATCATTCTGGAAGAACTCGTTTGGACGCAGAATGGTGTAAGGGATTCCGGACTCCTGGATCGTGACCTCGACGGGAACCTTAGAGGCGAAATGCGGAATGTGCCGGCCCTCCTCGATGTGAAAGACGGATAGATAGACCAGCCGCCGCACTATCGCCTGCTGCGCGGCCCGCACAGCCATGATGCCCATCTCCGTTTCGCGCGGGCCGAGTGGCGCCAGCACAAAAACGCCCTCAACGCCCTTCATGGCCGTAGAAAGCGATGCTATTTCTTCGAGGCTGCCAACCGCCGACTTTGCTCCGATGGGAAGAGACTTGGCCTTGTCGGCGCAGCGCACCAACACGCGGGTATCGACACCCTTCTCCAACAGTTGGCTGACGACTTCGCTGCCAACCGTTCCCGTGCCACCGATGACGAGAATGCTCATAGCCCTCCTTTTCCGGAGAACACGGCCGCGCACAGTTGAAGGACTCTTGCAGAGGCAAAGTCCATAGTCCCGGAGACTTCCTCAGGATAGAGCCTCGCCCGGAACAACGGTGTTACAGCCTTGTTTGCAGATCCTGGTCTTCCGAAGTTGTAATCAGCGCTTCGCCGTCTTGGCGTCCTGAAAGATCAGGATGTGCTGCGCCGGAAGAAAATCCAGGACTTCGGCAAGGCGAAAACCGACCGGCTCAAGTTCCGCCCGGACTTCGGCGATTGTCATCTTGTGCAGGGGACTGATCGGAATGTTGGGATCTTCCTTACGGTACTCGATGATGGCCACTCGCCCATCGGGCTTTAGCGAGCGCCGGACGTGCTCCATCGTCTTTTCGGGTTCCGCGAGTTCGTGATAGACGTCGACCAGGAGGACGAGATCCACCGCTCCGACGGGCAGGTGAGGATTGTCGGGGCTTCCCAGGACAGTGTCGGTGTTCGTGATATCCCGATCCGCCAGGTTCTGGCGGAGCAAGTCCAGCATGCCTTCCTGAATATCGACGGCGATCACTTTACCGTTCGGTCCCACCTGTTTCGCCAAACGCCAGGTGAAGTAGCCGACTCCAGCTCCGAGATCGACTACGGTAGCTCCCTCGGGGATCTTCAATTCACTGACCACCCTGTCTGGCTGTTCCTCGGCATCGCGCTCGGGGCGCGTCAGCCAGTCCGCGTGCGCGACGCTCATGACCGGCGCGATCTGCCGTTTCTTGATGAGTTTGCCGATCTGAAGGGGCTTGCGATCGCTCGGCGCTTCCCCTTCCACGGACCCGGTCGTCCGCTGCGCCTGCACCGTTTCCGTGACCCCACACCCGGCCGCCAGCAGCGCCAGCAGCGAGGCGAGAACCATCCACATTTGCCGAAAACGAGGCATTGTTACCTCAGGCCGGAACCCGTCGGGCATGGAGCAATCCCGTGCGCGACATGAGCGTCTCCAAATCCCGGCGATCCTCCATACTCAGATCGATCAGCGGCGGCCGCACGCTGCCGCCCTTCAAGCCGGCCAGATCCATCGCGGCTTTGATCATGGAAACCTTGTAGCCCGGCTTTCGATTACGGATCTCATAGAGCGGCACGACCGCCTCGTCCAGGATTTCGTTGACACGCGCGAAATCCCCCTTCTTCGCCAAGCGAAAGATCTCGTCTGTGGTCGCGACCATGAAGCAGGCGAGGCCCGACGTGAATGTGGTCACGCCCAGTCCCCAGTAGCTGGGAACAAAAGGTTCCGCCATGCCGTTCACCCAAAAGAAGCGATCGCCGAAGTGGACGCGGACATTCAAGTAATGAGAGAGGTTTCCGTTCTCATCCTTCACCATGCAAATGTTTTCGACATCCGCCAGCCTGTCGAGCAGAGAGAGCGGCAGCACCCCGCTCCATTTGGTCTGATACAGGAACGCGGGGATCCCTGCCTCACCGGCGACGCGGCGGTAGTACTCGGCCAAGCCGGGCTCATTCGCGTCGGCCGTGTAGGGAGCCATGATAATGACGGCATCGGCCCCCGCCTTGCGGGCAATGCGGGCCTGCTCTTCCGCGGTGCGCAGCGTTTGGCCTACACCCAGAATGAGGCCTTTCTTGCCGCGAACCAAGCCGCCCGCCGCTTCGGCAACGGCGCGATATTCATCAAGGGTAAGGGACTGGATCTCACCATTGCTGCCGCAGCAGGTCAGAGCTGCCAGATCCGAGTCGAGCAGGAACTCGATATTTTCCCGGAACGCCTTGGGATCGAAATTTCCATCCACCGCGAACGGCGTCACGGGAAATCCAATGGCGCCGGGAAATCTTGTCAGGAGGGCGTTTTCCATGCCTTGGATCTTCTCAAAGGATGCGGGCGGCGTCAACGGTGCTACGGCGGCAGGCCGCCATTCCCAACTCCTTGCTGTTAGTAAGACGTGATCTCCAGGCCCGACGTTCCGGCCCCACGTGGCCGCAACCTCGGAGCACCAGTCAAAGATCGCCGGACTTCGCGTTCTACGCGCGGCGCGGGGTATCCTGAAGATGACGTCGATGTCCACGCAACACATTTGTCTGATCTGTCACGGTGAAATTCCCCACCCGGGCGCGGAATGTCCCAATTGCAAGAGCCAGGTTTCCACCTCACAAGGCCTGACGGTCCAATTGCTCGCCTTAATCTTCGCGGTGATGTTTGTCTTCTTTGTCGCCACTGGCTTCTTAACCCGCTCATTCCGCCAAGAACGGCGCCTTCTGGGCCAACATCACTTCCAGCGGGCCGAGACTCTGGCCGACTACGGCTACTACCCGGATGCCATCCGGGAGTTCAGCGATGCGTTGACCTTTGCGCCGGACAGTCTTGATTCGCGCCTCGGACTGGCGCAGTCTCTCTACGCGCTCGGCCGCTTTAACGAGGCCGAGACGCACCTGCTGGACCTTCGTAAGGCGGACCCGACGTGGGCCAGAGTCAACTGGCTCTTGGGCCGTATCGCCTCCCGGCGGGGCGAGGCGGAAGCGGCGGTGAACTACTTCCAGACGGCCATCTATGGCCGCTGGCGCCGGCATCCCGCCGAAAACCGCCTCAAGGTGCGGCTGGAACTGGTGGATCTTCTCAAGAGGCAAGGAGAGACCAGGCAGCTCGTGAGCCAGCTCATGGAGCTGCTCGACGAGGTCCCGGGAAATGTTGACCTCCGCAAGCGAATTGGCTGGATGTTTTTTGAAGCCGGGTCGCCGGGAAGCGCCAGGGATGTTTTCGAAGAAATCATTCGCCAGAATCGGGCAGACGGCGAAGCACAGGCGGGCAAGGCGCGGGCCGAGTTTGCTCTCGGCAACTACTACGGCGCCCGCGAGCCGCTACTGCTCGCCCTAAAGCTGGGCTATAAGAGCGAGGAGATTACAAGCCTTGTGGCACTGACACAGGAGATTCTGGATCTCGATCCGACGGCCCGTGGTATCGGCCGAACCGCCGGCTTGCGGCGCAGCCAGCAACTGGTTCAAAGAACGCTGGAGGCCGTGGATCACTGTCTTGTTCCCCAAGGGGCTGACTTCGTGGGACCGCCCGCACCTCCTCCCAAGACGGTCGCATCGTTTTTGCGGGCCGCTCGGGACCTGAATATTCGCCACCAACGGGCTACGGAAGAAACGATCGAGGCCAACGTTACCCTCGCAGAACACCTTTGGAGCGCAAGCCAGGAGCTTTGCGCCGGTAACGATGCCGCTGACCCGGCCCTCGTTCACACATTGTTGCTTTTGTCCCGCTGAAACAATTCACCTGATGGAATACGTGATCGCAGTTTTGCGGCCGGTCTGGGAAACTCTTCGCCGCATTTGGAATGCCAGCCGCAAGGGGCCGGTGATGGGCGAAACGCAGCGCTTTTTGCTGCTTTCGATCATCATCGGCATCTTTGCCGGCCTGGTGGTCGTTTGCTTCCATATCGCGATCGAGTTTCTCAGTTGGAGCACGATCCATTCCGGCGGCTTCGGACGTCTCGGCATTGTGCTCTGGCCGGCGGCGGGCGCGGGGATCGCCTACATGCTGGTGGAGTTCCTATTCCCCACAGCGCGCGGCAGCGGCATCAATTACACGAAAGCGGCCCTCTACGTCTCCGACGGGTACATTCCTGCCCGAAGCATTTTCGGGAAGTTTTTGGTGAGCACGATTTCGATCGGAACCGGCAATCCGATGGGGCCCGAAGATCCCGCGCTCCAGATGGGCGCCGGCGTGGCCTCCTATCTCGGACGCCTGTTCCGCCTGACCCGCGAGAAGATCCGCCTGATCGCTCCCATCGGCGCCGCGGCCGGCATCGGCGCAGCCTTCAATACACCTATCGCCGCTGTCCTACTGGTCATGGAAGAGGTTGTCTCGTCCTGGAATGCGGGGGTATTGGGATCGATCGTCCTGTCGGCCGTCTCCGCCGTGGTCGTCAGCAGGCATTTCCTCGGCGATGCGCCGCTGTTTCGCGTGCCGGAGTTCTCCCTCACCAGCTACAGCGAGTTGATTGTGTACGCCGCGATCGGCGTCGTGGGCGGGCTCTTGTCCGCGTGGTTCACCCGGTTCGTCGGCAAGTTGCGGCAAAGGATAGTCAGCTTGCGAGCCCAAAGGAAATATCTCCTGCCGATGGGCGCCGGTCTGCTCGTCGGCATCTCCGGTCTCTGGTTGCCCGAGGCCCTGGGCGCGGGTTACAGCACCATTGACAGCGCCCTCCATGACCGTTTCACGTGGCAGATTCTGCTCCTGCTCGGCGCGGTTAAGATCCTCACGAGTTCTCTCTGCTTCAGCACCGGCACTCCCGGCGGTATGTTTGCTCCCACCTTGTTTATTGGCGCGATGATCGGGGGCGGCATGGGCGCTCTGGCCCACCAGTATTGGCCGCTGCCGACGAGTTCGGCCGGGGCTTACGTTCTGGTCGGCATGGGCACTTTTTTCGCGGGGCTGTTTCGCGCCCCGATGACCTCGGTGTTCATGGTGTTTGAGGTGAGCGCCACCTACGTCATCATTCTGCCCGTGATGATCTCCAACACCATCGCTTACCTCATCTCCCGCCACCTGGAACATGAATCCCTGCTGCATGTCGCCGCCCACCAGGATGGCTTCGACCTTCCCTCCGTCGAGGAGCAACGCGAATCGCCGGTCCTGAGCGTCGAGGATGCCATGAAGGCAGGCGGAGCGCGCTTGCTCCCCGCGGAAACGACAGTTGTGGAAGCCCTACGCATCATGGATGACGGCTCGATGACTTGCGCCTTGGTGTCGTCAGGTTGGGGAAACTGGTCCTGGGTGCAGCGCGTCGACCTGCAAAAAGCGCAGGCAGCGGGTTCCGACGGCGAACTGCTCCTCAGGGTGCTTTCGCCGCGCACGGTGATCCGCCTGTATCCTGATCTGTCGCTGGATTCGGCCATGCGGCTTCTCGGACCGTACCCGATCCTGCCGGTAACCAGCCGCGCCAATCCCAATCGGCTGCTCGGCACGCTAACTCTGGAGGATATCCACCGGGCCTACGGAATCTTCCAGGCGCCGGAGTAATCCAAGACGCGTTGCGCGGCCGGCTCGATTCCGCGCCGCAGTCCCTCCTGAGGATACGGAACTCAGAGGCTTATCCTTTTTGCTCCGCTATAATGGTGAAAATTCTTCCGTCCCTTGCTGTTTTCCGGAGTCGATTCTTTTGTCTCTCGAAGATCAACTGTTTGAGCAGCGGTATCACAAGATCCGCGACATCGAAGCGCTGGGTTTCACCGCCTATCCTCGAAAGTTCCCTTTCACACACCTGATTCCGGCCCTCCGCAAAGAATACGACCCGGTCGACGGCGAGCAGCTAGCCGGGCAAAAGGTGCAGGTTCGCGTCTGTGGCCGTCTGATGACGATTCGCCGGCAAGGCAAGGCGGGGTTCTGCCACTTGCAACAGCAGGGCGGGCAGCTGCAGCTTTACGTGCGAAAGGACGATGTAGGCGAACAGGCTTTCGAGCTGTATAAGATGCTCGACGCCGGTGATGTGATCGGCGCGGAAGGGTATCTGTTTCGTACAAAAACCAATGAGCTTACCGTGCACGCCGAGAGGCTGGAGTTCCTGTCCAAGGCGATCCTGCCCATGCCGGAAAAGTGGCATGGCCTGCAGGATGTGGAGATCCGGTATCGCCAGCGTTATCTCGACCTGATCAGCAACCAGGACGTGAGAGCGGTCTTCGTCCAACGGAATCGGCTCATCTCGGCTCTGCGGCGATCCCTGGATTCGCGCGGCTACCTCGAAGTGGAAACGCCGATGATGCAGCCGCTGCATGGCGGCGCTCTGGCGCGACCGTTCAAGACGCATCACAACACCCTCGATCTCGACCTTTATCTGCGGATCGCTCCGGAACTGTACCTGAAGCGGCTGGTCGTGGGAGGGATCGACCGGGTTTACGAGATCAATCGAAATTTTCGGAATGAAGGCATCTCGACGCAACACAACCCCGAGTTCACGATGCTGGAGTTTTACCAGGCCTATAGCGATTACCGGGACCTGATGGAGCTGAGCCGGGACTTGCTGCGCGAAGCCGCCATGGCGGTGCTCGACGGCGCAACTAAAACCGAATATGAGGGACACGAAATCGATTTCGGGCAGCTTCGGTGCCTATCGATGAAAGAAGCAATCGTTGCCCACTGGCCTGAGGAGGGATCGCGTCCCTCCCTGGATGACCTCGCCAATGCCGAGAAGGTGCGCGGGTTGATTGCGGCATTCAACAGGACACGTGAGCACCCCGTCTCGATCCGGCCCGAAGCCTCGGTGGGAGCGCTGCTGCTCACGCTGTTTGAAAGCGCCTGCGAAAGAAACTTGATTCAGCCCACGCTCGTATACGATTACCCGATCGAGGCGTCGCCTCTGGCGAAGAGTAAGCCCGAGGATCCAGCGTGGGTGGAGCGCTTCGAGATCTACGCCGCCGGCATGGAGATTGCCAACGCCTACTCTGAGTTGAACGATCCGCGGGAGCAGCGGCGGCGATTCATGAGCCAGGTCGCCCAGCGAGAGGGCGGCGACGCGGAGGCGCATGGTATGGATGAAGACTACCTGCGCGCTTTGTGCTACGGCATGCCGCCTGCCGCGGGCGAAGGCTTCGGCATCGACAGGCTCACAATGCTGCTGACCAACTCGAAATCCATTCGCGACGTTATCCTCTTCCCCCTGCTGCGGCCTGAAGGTGACCTGGGCCTGGCTCGTCATCTGGCTGCCCTCGATGAATAACAACGCCGGAGACTCGTATGCCGTTTGAGCTTTTTGTCGCCGGACGCTACCTTCGCGCCAAACGCAGGGAGAAGTTCATTTCCCTGGTGACGATTCTTGCCGTCGTGGGAGTCACCATGGGTGTCATGGCCCTCATCATCGGGATGGCGATCAACAACGGCGTGCAGCAGGACCTGCAAGAGCACCTGCTCGGCGCCACATCACATGTCAACCTCTTGGAGGAAGACCGCGGGTTTGGCATCGAGAACGCCCCGGAATTCATGGACCAATTTCGCAATATTGAGCACGTTGTGGCCATGGCCCCAGCTCTTTACGGCGAGGTCATGGTGTCTGGGCCGATTCGCGGCCAAGGAGCGATCTTCAAGGGCATCGATCTTGAGGCGGAACTCGAAGTAGCCGACCTGTTGACGAAGGTGACGGAAGGATCCCTCGACGACCTGCCCGCACCGCCCGACGGCTATCCTGGCATCGCCCTCGGCAAGGATCTGGCGCTGGGTATCGGCGCGCGACTCAACTCCGTGATAAGGGTCGTCAACCCTCAAGGCGAGATGACGCCGTTCGGCTTGGTGCCGAACTGGAAAAGGTTCCGTGTGGCGGCGATTTTTCAGTCGGGTTTCTATGAGTACGACAAACGCTGGGTGTTTACTTCACTCGGAGCGGCGCAACAAACCCTGGGCCTTGGCAACGTCATAAACGCAGTCGAGTTCAAGCTTGACGACTTAAACCGGGCTGATGAAGTTGCGAAAACAATTGCCGGCATCGCTGGTCCCGGCTACAAAGCCACCACTTGGGCGGAGTTGAACCAGGCGCTCTTCCTGGCGCTTCGCATGGAGAAACTCGTCACAACGGTTACGATCGGGCTCATCATGTTGGTTGCGGCCCTGAATATTCTGACGTCTCTCGTGATGATCGTGATGGAGAAAGCGAAGGATATTGCCATTTTGCAGTCCATGGGCGCCAGGCGGGCCCAGATTCGCAGGATTTTTGTTTGGCAGGGCCTGCTCATTGGCACAACAGGCACCGTCCTGGGGCTGATTCTCGGGCATCTGTCATGCTGGGTTTGCGACACCTACCAACTGATTCCTCTCGAGGCTGAGGTCTACGGATTGAGCTACGTTCCGTTTGCGCCCCAAGCCATGGACGGGTTGGCGGTAGCGGCGGCCGCCATGGTGATCAGCTACCTGACCACGATCTATCCCTCCAGTTCGGCGGCAAAGATCGTGCCAGTCGAGATATTGCGGTATGAATAGCAGCGCCATGAAACCCGCAATGCTAGGGGAAATGCGGTGGAGGTCCTGCGGAGCGGCAAACCCGGAGAACCGAAGGAGCGGATGATGAAGGGCGTTATCTTAGCGGGCGGCCTGGGCACACGTCTGGATCCCCTCACAAGGATTACCAACAAACACTTGTTGCCGATCTACAACAAGCCGATGATCTACTATCCGATCGAGACACTCGTGAACGCGGGCATCAGTGACATCCTGATCGTGACAGGTGGAGCGAGCGCGGGCGACTTCCTGCGGCTGCTGGGAAACGGCAAGGCATTCGGGCTGAAACACATCAACTACACGTACCAGGAGGGAGAGGGTGGCATTGCCGAGGCGTTGCGGCTGGCTGAGCACTTCGCGGATCGCCAGAAACTTTGCGTCATTCTCGGCGACAACATTATCGAGGGCAACATCATCAACGAAGTGGAGGCATTTCGAAAACAGTCCAAGGGAGCCAAGATCCTGCTGAAGGACGTCCCGGACGCCCAGCGCTTTGGCGTGGCTGAGATTCGAGCCAATCGCATTGTCGGCATCGAAGAGAAACCGGCCCGGCCGAAGTCGGACTACGCCGTCACCGGCATCTACATGTATGACGGGTCCGTGTTCGACAAGATCAAGGTTCTGCAGCCTTCCGACCGCGGTGAACTGGAGATTACCGACGTGAACAATCTTTACATCCAGGAAGGGACCATGACTTTCGGCCGGCTGGAGGGCTGGTGGACCGACGCAGGCACCATCGACTCGCTGCTTCGTGCGACAAATCTTGTTGCGGAAACCGGCGCCAACAAGCTTCCAGAGGCCTCCGGCCGAAAGGGCGAGAGACGGCGGTCGAGCAAGGTCCCAGCAACCGCGAGGGCGACCCGGCGCTAACGAATTCCCCTAGGCCTGTGATTACACGCTTGTTACCAGCGCGGCGGTTGTGGGTCTCCGGCGCCTTCGTTTATGCTCAATGCATAGGAAGGCTTACCATTCCGTCACCGAGATCCTGTTTGCATTTGACGGTGCGGTCCTTGAATTGCACCGGTAACCTTGCATCCAAGGCTGCCCCGGCAGATGCCAAGATCCGGCGAGCTTCATACGCCCGGGCACCTGCCCTGGCGCCGTAGCCGCAAAGGTCGGTGACCGGAGGGCCCTTTCGGGGACAAGCGAGAGACGGAAGGGAAATGGCGGCTGCGACGTTCGGCAGGCTCAAGGTTGACTTCCCCCGGAGTCGCCGCGCAGGCGCGCTGCCACGAATGCTTGTGTTTGAAACCAGAATCATGAAAATCCTGCTGAGTTGTGTCGTTCTGGCGCTCGAATTGTGTCATTCCGCCCCGGCGATCGCGGCCGACAAACTGCCTTTTGCCAATGGCGAGGTTTTGGTGTATGAGATCACTTGGCCCAGCGGTCTGAGCCTGGGCGAAGCCCGTTTCACGGCCTCCTCCGGCGCCGCGGGTTGGAATTTTCAGGCACAAATCCAGGCCAGCCTGCCAACGATGGAGATTCGTGACGAGTACCGCTCCTCGACCGATGCCTCGCTCTGCTCAACCAGCTTTGAGAAGGACGCGCGCCATGGCAAGCGCATTGTGAAAGAAGAGGTCAGCTACGACCAGCAGAAGCACTTGGCGCATCGCAAGACACTGGAGGGCGGGCACAGCGAGGTACAGATTACTCCCTGCGTACGGGACGGCTTGGCATTCCTCTACGCCTTGCGCCACGAGTTGGGCCAGGGCCGGGTGCCTCCACCCGACGATATCAACTTTGGCGCTCAGTACCAGGTCAGCCTGACTTATGCCGAATCCGTGGAAGTGGCGGTGGGCGATGAGCACGTGAAAGCGGATAGAATGCTGGTGGACCTGACCGGGCCCGCGTCACACCACAGCTTCGAGATCCTGGTGGGGAAGGATAGCGCCCGGACGCCGGTCCTAATGCGTGTACCATTCGACCTGGGGACCTTTACTCTCAAGCTGGTGAAATGAAGCTGGCCGTCTTTACGTCGCTCAATCCCGTGCGTTCCGGAATATCCGACTACGCCGAGGCGTTACTGCCCCAGCTGGAACGTCACTTTGAAATCGAAGTCTTTACCGACGACTACGAGGCCAAAGGCTTCGGCGAACGCTCCGCGATCACGATCCGTAACTGGCGGGAGTACCGCCAGCACGAGTTTGGCGCCACCCTCTACAATGTCGGCAACAATCCCTACCACATCTACATGTACGATCTGGTGTTGCAACAGCCGGGTGTTGTAACACTCCACGAGTTCAACCTTCACCATTTGATTGCGGACTCCACCATCCGGCGGGGCCACTGGGACGCCTACCTCAAGGAGGCGGAGTATAACGGTGGCGAGAAGGCTCTGGCCCACGCCCGGCGCGTGCAGGCGCAGGAAGTTCCTCCCGACTACGAGGGACTGCCGATGAATCGCCGCGTTCTCGAAAGCAGCCGGGCTCTGATCGTTCACAGCCGGTACATGGTCGATCAGGTGCGCCGGGCCGGGTATCAGGGTCCGGTTTGCATGATTCCGCATGGCGTCCGCATCCCCGAAGTCAACCGTTATGAGTGGCGGGCGCGCCTGGACATCGACGAGAGTACGCCGCTGATCGGCACATTCGGATTCATCCGGCCGCACAAACGCATCGGCGAGTGTCTCCTGGCCATGAAACGCCTCGTCCGGACCGAGCCGCGAGCAAAAATGATTGTCGTTGGCGAGGAGCACCCTCATTTCCCGGTCCGCGAATTCATCGCGCAGCTCGGGCTGGAGGACCACGTTCGAGTGTTGGGCTATGTGCCTCTCGAAGAACTTGAGGGATGGATCAGCGCCGTGGACATCTGCCTCAACCTGCGATATCCGACCGTCGGCGAGACCTCCGGCACTCTTTCGCGCGCCCTCGGGTTGGGGCGCGCGGTCATTGTATCGGACGTCGGCTCGTTCTCGGAACTCCCCAACGACATCTGCCTGAAAGTTCCCGTCGGCGAGTCGGAGGAACATCTGCCCATCGGCCACCGGCCTTTTCGGCTGGACGAGATCTGCCTTCACACACCCAAGCGCGCCGAGGTTGACCTGCTGACGGACTTTCTTGCGCTGCTCACCAGCCGGCCGGATGTCGCCAAGGCCATGGGAGCGCGGGCGCGCTCCTACGTGGCCGATCAATGGAACTGGAGCCGCGTCGCCGACATGTACGCCGGCTGGATCCACGAGATGGCTGACGAAAAGGCGGACATCCATGCTCAGCCTGTTGCCGCCAACGCCTTCTCCGAAGCCACGGTTGCGGTTGGAGCGCGAGAAGTCCCTGCTACGGCAGTTGCCGTCGAAGAGGCAGTGCGCGAAGAGACCGATGCCGCCCACGTGAACGGGGCTGCACCCAGTCACGCGGTTGACCTGGGAGCGATCAACCCGCGTAGTCCTTCCACAAACGGCATATTGGACCCTGGTCCCATGGAGGACGCCCAGTCGGAGCTATCACCATCCGAGTTGCGGGCGCACATTCTGAGTTTTTGTGGCCGGAAAGAGGATCTCGAGTATGTCAACAAACATCTCGCACGCCTGGTGCGTACCCTCCAACTGACACCACTTGGCGGTAGCGAAGATCGGATTCTCGAGATGGGAGCCTACCTGCACATCACCCCGGCTCTGAAAAGCAAACTGGGCTACGGCGAAGTACGCGGAAGCTACCTCGGGCCGGCCGGGACGACCGATCATCGCGAGGCGCGTTCGTACGATGGCGAGGTCTTTGCGTGCGATATTGATCTCTTTGACGCGGAAAAGGACCGCTACCCCTACCCGGACGAGCATTTTTCAACCATTGTCTGCTGCGAGTTGCTGGAGCACCTCAGCGGCGATCCGATGCACCTGATGGCCGAGATCAACCGTGTGCTGCAACCCGGCGGGCACCTTGTGCTTTCCACGCCGAACATCTGCAGCTACCGGGCGGCGCAGGCGGTTTTGCTTGGCTATCACCCCGGTCTGTTTCATCAGTACGTGGTACCGGACGAGAGCGGGACAGCCGATCCCCGTCACAGTCGCGAGTACGCCCCCCGAGACGTGCAGTTGCTCTTTGAAGCGGCCGGGTTTGAGTTGACGCGCCTTGAGACAGGTCCCTATTACGAGCGCAGCGACGCCGAATTCGAGTGGCTGCGCCACCTCATGGACCGCTACAACCTTCCCGACATCTTGCGCGGCGATGTCATCCACGCCGTCGGAAAGAAGGCCGGTTCGGTGAAAGACCGCCACCCGGCTTTTCTCTATGTCGGGAGCCCCGAGTGAAAGTCCAGTTTCTCGAGTGGCGCACCTCCGTTTCCGCCAATGATCGCCGTGTCGATGTAACGTTGAATTTGCGCAACGCAGGCTCGGATGCCTGGAGACCGGATCAGGGCGACGTGCTGGGTTATCTCATCCTCGACGCCACAACCGGAAATCTCATCACCGAAGGTCGCCGCACTTCCCTGCCCGCCAACGTCGATCCCGGGGCGGCCGCCACCGTTACGGCCGCCTGCGAGTTACCTCCCGACCCGGGAGAGTATCGCGTCTGCCTCTCTCTGCTCCGCGAGGGCGTCCGGTGGTCTCACGAAGGGGGGTCGCCCTATCTCCTGTTGGAAATCGACGTTGACGAGAATGGCCCACGGGTCCGCAAGGGGGCGGTAACGACCCTTGCGCGCCAGCGACTGGCCCGCGGGGTTCGGACCATCGGCCGGGCGTTCCATTACCCGATTCGGACGATGATGCGACACCGTTCGCTGATTCGCTCGATGGTCCGCCGTGACATCGTCGGGCGTTATCGCGGTTCCTACGGTGGGCTGTTCTGGACGGTCATTCATCCGCTGCTGATGATGGCAACGTACTACTTTGTCTTCGGCATTGTGTTGCAAACTCGCTTCGGCGACGACGGGCGGCCCAGCAACTTTGTGTTGTATTTCCTGGCGGGCATGCTGCCCTGGCTCGCCTTCAGCGAAGCCGCCGGCCGCGCTCCGACCACGGTCTGGGAGCACGGCAATTTCGTCCGGAAGCTGCTCTTCCCGGTAGAGACGCTGCCAGTCAATCTGGTCGTCGCCGGCCTTTTCAGCGAGGTTTTCGGCGTCGCCATCTTTGTGGCTGGTTTGCTGGCCTTGGGTCATGCTCTGCCGCCGACTGCCCTGTACCTGCCGCTTATCTTGATTCCGCAGTTTCTGCTGACTCTGGGAGTGTGCTGGTTCCTGGCGGCCCTGGGCGTCTTCTTTCGCGACCTCGGCCAGATCAATACGTTCCTGCTGACGGTCTGGTTTTTCACGACGCCGATCTGCTACCCGAGGGAGAGCCTGCCGGAGCGATTTGTTTGGCTGTTCGAAAAGAACCCGATGTACGTTTTGGTGGAATCCTATCGCGCTATTTTTCTCGAAGCCTCCGCCCCTCCCTGGCAGCCTCTTGCCCTGCTCACCGCAGCGAGCGCGATAATCTTTATTCTTGGACACGCCTGGTTTTATAAACTGAAAGGCTCTTTCGCCGATCTGGTGTGATCGGATCCCGATTGCCGTTGGAAACGGGTGCGCCCGGTCCGGCACCGGCCTTGCGAAGGCGAAAGCCTCTAGCATCGTGCTAACCGCTCAGAACATCTCGAAGCTCTACCGCATCTACAACCGGCCGTCCGACCGGCTGAAAGAGGTGCTGTGGTTCGGATCACGAAAATTGCATCAGGAATTCTGGGCGCTGCGGGATGTCAGCCTGCGTGTTGACAAGGGCGAGACCCTGGGCGTCGTCGGTCCCAACGGCTGCGGCAAGAGCACGCTGCTGCAGCTGCTCTGCGGCATCATCCAGCCGACAACAGGACGCGTCATTCGTCAAGGCCGAGTCGCCGCGCTACTCGAACTTGGCGCGGGTTTCAATCCCGAGTCCAGTGGCCGTGAAAACATCTTCATCAACGGCGAGATTATGGGCTTGAGCCGAAGCCAGATCGAGCGCTCCATGCCGTCGATCGAGCGTTTCGCAGGGATCGGCGAGTTCATCGACCGGCCGGTGAAAACCTATTCGACGGGGATGTACGTCCGGTTGGCCTTCTCCACCGCGATCCACGTGGAACCGGAGATTCTCGTGATTGACGAGGCTTTGGCAGTCGGCGACGCCGTGTTTGCGAATCGCTGCATTCGAAAGTTTGAAGAACTCCAGGCAGGGGGCGTCACAATCATATTCGTTTCGCATGACCTGGGACTCGTGAAGCAGATCTGCAACCGGGCCATCTTTCTGCTTGATGGCCGGGTTGTGGAGCAAGGGGACCCGGCATCTGTTGTCAACCGCTACGTCGGCACGGTGCTGGAACGGCAGAAGAGCTTCGAGGCCGAAAGCCGCCGCCTGCGTGGGCAAACGGAGGATCGTCTCCAGTACAGCAACCGCCATGGCGACCGCATCGCTGAGGTGATCGAAGTGGAACTCCTCGGCGAGGACGGCGCGCCGACCCGAACCCTGGAAAGCGGCGAAACCGCGCGCCTACGTGTCACGGCGACGTTTCACGGGCGGCAGCCTCAGCCGATGGTCGGCATGTTGATTCGCACTCGCACCGGCATGGACGTCTACGGCACGAATACGAGTCTCGAAAAGGTTAACGTAGGTCCTTGCGAGCCGGGCGATGTGGTAGAGGTGGAGTTTGCTTTCCCCTGCTGGCTCACACCACAGGAATACACCCTGACGGTCGCCACGCAGCACTCGGACGGCTACAGCCATGACTGGCTCGACGACGCCGTCGCGTTTCGGGTCGTCGGTGCGCCGGGAATAGCCGGCGTCGTAAATTTGCATCCGCGCGTCACATGTTCAGTCCGGTCGAAGGAGAAGCGTCCTGCGGGCGCCTAGGTGCCGCGCAAAGGAGCCAAGGACATTATTATGGCGAAGCCGCCAGCGCTTGCTGGTCCCCGCTGCCGCCTGGACGTCAAACTGCAACCGGGCGCATCGAGAAACGCCGTTGTAGCTAAGACCTCCGGCGAATGGAAGTTGGCGGTGACCGCGCCACCAGTCGACGGCCGCGCCAACGAGGCCTGTATCCGGCTGCTTTCGGCAGTTCTGAGCGTGCCGCGCGCCGCGGTTACGCTCCTGCGGGGCCAAACGAACCGGAAAAAGCTCTTCGAGATCGAGGGTCTGTCCGCGGAGGAGGCGGAAGCCCGGCTTGGGAGTTACACGAAAGCGTAGTGTTGCATGGTTCAATAGACAAAAGATCCTATGAACTTAGCGGAAATTCAAGAGCAGATTCGAAACGAAGGCGCGGATGGCTGGCTTTTTTACGACCATCATCACCGCGATCCCATCGCCTACCGCGTGCTCGGTCTCAGCGCCTCGCTGCACGTGACGCGGCGATGGTACTATTTCATTCCTGCCCAGGGTGACCCCAGTAAGCTGGTGCATCGCATCGAAGACTGGCTGCTCGATTCCCTGCCCGGCGGCAAGCGCGCCTATTCCAGTTGGAATGAAATGCAGGACGGCTTGCGCGCCCTTCTCGGCAGCGCCTCACGGGTGGCGATGCAGTTTTCCCCGCACTGCATGATCCCGTACGTTTCCCTCGTCGATGCCGGCATGGTCGACTTGATCCGGAACATCGGCAAGGATGTCGTCACATCCGCCTCGCTGGTGCAGTATTTCGAGGCGCGCTGGTCGGATGAGCAACTCGAAATGCACCGCGAAGCCGGCCGCAAGGTCGATCGCGTCCGGCGGCAGGCATTCGAGGAGGCAGGCAGTAAGCTCCGCGTGGAAGGTAGCGTCTCCGAGATCGCGATCGCTGAGTTCATTCGTCGGCGTTTTCGCGAAGAGCATTTGGTCTGGGACGACATGCCGATCGTCGCAGTGAATGCCAACGCCGCCAACCCGCATTACGCGCCTTCCGCGGAACAGACCTCAGTGATTCGACCTGGTGACTTCGTGCTCATTGACCTGTGGTCCAAACTTGACCGGCCCGGCTCCGTCTTCTACGACATCACCTGGACGGGCTTTGCCGGCCATCAGCCGCCTTCCGAAATCCAGAACGTTTTTGAAATCGTGCGCAGCGCGCGGGACCGGGCTGTAGAGTTTGTCCGCTCCGCGCGCACCGACGGACGGCCCATCCGCGGCTTTGAAGTCGACGATGTTGTCCGCGGACGGATCGCCGAAAAAGGGCTGGCCGGGTACTTTACCCATCGGACCGGCCACTCCATTGGGGAGGAAGTGCACGGAAACGGAGCCAACATCGACAATCTGGAGACGCACGACGATCGTCCCATCATTCCAAAGACGTGTTTCTCAATCGAGCCGGGCGTCTATCTCCCCGGAAAATTCGGCGTACGCACCGAACTCGACGTCTACGTGTCCGAGCAAACCGCCGAGGCGACGGGGGAGGTCCAGCAGGAGATTGTGACGATTCCCACCTAGCAACGTCCCTCTCGGGCCGGCCCGGCACGCCATCGCCCCGAACGACTAACGATCAAGGCGATCGCCTGGTAGCCCCGGCTCTCCGTAACTTTTTGCCGCTCTCGCGGGATTACCCTACGTGAGAGCGGCACAACGCGCGATGAGCCAAGACTCAGAGGAACGGCTGCTGGTGGAGGCGGCGCAACGCGATCCCTCCCGCTTTGCCGATTTGTACGAGCGAAACTTCTACCGCGTGTATGCCTATGTTTCCCGCAAAGTGGGCGATCGCCATTCCGCCGAGGATCTGACAGCCGAGGTTTTCAGCGAGGCGCTGGCCGGTATCGGCAAATTTGAGTGGCGCGGCGTCCCCTTCGCCGCCTGGTTGTTGCGGATTGCTTCCAATTCCATTGCGAACCACTGGAGGCGCGCGGGCCGCGAAGCCGGTGAACCCTCGCCGGAGGCCGACCCCTCCGGGCACGATGAAACCGAGCGCCGCGCCATAGTTTTTCAGTTGGTGGACCGGCTGCCGGAAGCGCAGTTCCGGGTGATTCACATGCGCTTCGTGGAACAGAAGAGCATCCGGGAGATTGCGCGGGAGCTGGCGCGCAGTGAAGGCGCCGTCAAGCAGCTGCAGTTGCGCGCCATCGAGAGTCTGCGGGCTCAATTGGAGGGCACTGATGCCTGACCGCGCGCTCGACGAACTGCTCGACCAAGCCATTGACGCTGTCCTCGCCCGCGCGTCTTTCGAGCCATCCGACCGTGAGCTGGACGCCCTGCTGCGCATCGCCAGCGCGCTGCCGGAGATGCCGGCCGAAAATTTCCAGTCCCGTTTGAGAGGCGAATTGCAAAGGAGAGCAGCCATGACCACAACCGCTACGGCACCGGTCCGTCCAGGTTTCCGGACCGTCACCCCCTACATAACACTGCCGGAGGGAGACAGACTGATCGATTTCCTGAAGCAAACCTTCGAAGCCGAGGAGTTGCGCCGTTCTCCTTCCCCGGCCGGGTTTCATGCCGAGGTCCGCATCGGCGATTCCATGCTCATGATCGGATCGGGCGAATCTGTCCGCGGCCACGAACGGATCGGCGCGTTTCATGTCTACGTGCCCGATTGCGATGCCGCCTACCGGCGGTCCTTGGAGGCGGGCGCGGCATCCATGGGAGAACCTGCGGACCGCCATTACGGCGAACGGGCCGGATTTGTGAAGGATTTCGCCGGCAACCACTGGTATATCGCTACCCGCCTGCCCTCCGTTGTTGCTCCGGAGGGTCTCGGCTCCGTGCTGCCCTTCCTTCTCCCGCCGAAGGCGCGGCCTTTGATCGACTTCCTGAAGAAAGCCTTCGGAGCGGAGGAGATGGCGGTGTTTGAGGAATCCGGCCGTGTCGTCCATGCCGCGGTCCGCATCGGCGACGCGGTGCTCGAAATGGGCGAAGCGCACGGCGAGGCGCAACCCATGCCGAGCAGATTCTTCCTCTACGTGGAGGACTGTGATGCGTGGCACCGGCGCGCGGTCGCCGCGGGGGCGTCTTCCATCCAGGAACCGACCGACCAGCCTTACGGCCACCGGACCGCCATCGTCCTGGACCCGTTCGGCTACCAGTGGGTCCCCGCATCCTTCCTCAAGAACGCGACCTAGGCTATTCCTCGGTTAGATCCCCGTCCGAATTCGCGAATGAGCGAAGGGGAAAATCCTCCTCTAAATTCTGCATAAGCTCGTTTCATGAGCAATGCTACCGCTAATCCGTCCTCGGTTACCCTGCGACAATGATCTACAGATGGATCCAGCAGACCGATCAATGAACTTGGGCGCGCCAGGCGGTACAAACGTCAAGGGTGTTGTTCCCTTCCTGTGCGTCTCGAACATGGAACAATCTGTTCGCTACTACCTCGATGGCCTTGGCTTCGCGATGAGCCACAAATGGGTGATCGATGGAAAGCTCCGCTGGTGCTGGCTAACCCTGGGTGGCGCAGCGCTCATGCTGCAAGAGTTCGCGCGGGAAGGGCACGACTCGTGGACGGCTCAGGGAAAAGTGGGCGAAGGGGTTTCGCTCTACTTCTTTTGCGAGGATGCCGTCAGAATCTACCATGAACTCAGATCCCGGAGTATCGAGGCTTCCGAACCGCAGGTCGGCAACAGAATGTGGGTCACTTCCCTCTCAGACCCGGACGGGTATAGCCTCCACTTCGAGAGTCCCACGGACGTCGCGGAAGAGACGAAGCTCTCGGAAATGAAGGGCTGAGAACAGGGATACCGTAGTGCTGTTCGGAGCCAACGTCCCCGCGTTTCTGGGCGCCTGGGCTCGCGGAAACGCCCCACTTGACGCATAGCCTCGGCGACCCGGCCTGTTTATGCCATAATTGGCCAAGGGGTTTGAAGTCCCCCCTCTGAGGTGCACCGTGCGGAAGCAACTTCACTTGGTGCTGCTGGCTGGTTTCCTCAGTCTGTCCCTGCCGGCGGCAGAAAACCCTTCGGCTTGGTTTTCGTCGAAACTGGACGATCTGGAGCTGAAGGCGCGGCTCGTTCGGGACCGCGAAGAAATCCGTTCGCTGCTGGGCACCGACATGGACGGCGAGTATATGCTCGTCGAAGTTGAATTGCGTCCACTCTATAACACGCTGGTTACGCTGTCCCGAAGTGATTTCCTGCTTCGGTCGTATTCCGACAACAACCGGTCGGAGGCGCAGTCGCCCGACCGGATCGCCGGGGCGTCCGTCCTCGTATTGGGAAAAGGTAAGATGAAGCAGGGCGGCGGCGTGTTTACCAGCTCGAACGATCCGGTCATCATCGGCGGGGCGCCCGGGACGGACTCGAAGCCGCGGCGGATTGACAATCCCAGCAACCTTGGAGTCGGCGGAGCCACCACATCAACCGGCAGCCTTGAGGTCAGCACGAAAGAGGATAAAGGGGCGGGAACTTCCCTGCTTGACCGGCTGGGAAAGATGGAGCTTCCCATGGGCGAAACCCGAGCCCCCCTGCGGGGCTATCTTTACTTTCAGCTAAGTCCAAAGTACAAGCCGAAGCAGCTGGGCTTCACGTACGACGGTACCGCCGGCGAGTGTAAGATCCGTTTCCAGTGAGAGTCTGAACGTTTCCCAGCAATTCCCAGAAAGAGGCAGCCGAAGGAGGCACAGCGGTTCCATCTGTAGGCAGGAGGTCCCCGGGAATATCCCGCCCTTTCCCAAGACCCCCTCTTCAGCCCCAACTCCGGCCCAGCCGCAAATTTACCCCCACGGTACGGTGGACACCTACCCGGCCGCTACGATCCGATACAATGAAAGGGTTTGTTTACAACATTGAAGGCCTCGTCCAGGCTGAAACCGCTCTGTTTACCTGTGCGTATCATACCCGTGCCACCCGTCCCCATCACCCTGAGGTGTTCATGCTGAGCCGCCGCCTCCGGCAGTCGTTTTTCCTGAGTTTCGCGTGGTTCTTGCTATGCAGTCTGGCCCTATTGACGAGCAACGCGAAGGCGCAGTCCAAGGGTGACGGGTCGTCCACGGGTGCAAGCCTTTCCGCCGCCTCTCCGGACGATTCGCTGCTCCCTAAGCGGGCGTCGCGGTCCCGCGCCGTGATCGTGCTGGCGCAGCGCTCGACCCAGCAGCAACCGTCACCCTTCGAGGATGTGCCTCAGGCTCAGCCGGACCCGAACCAGCAGCCACAGCCGGGACAACAGCCCCAGACGCCTTCTCCGTTTGAGGATGTCGAGCGGGCTCCGGCCGATGAGACGGCCGCGCCGGCGGCGAATGTCGTCGAGTCGATCCAATTTCGTGGAACGCGGCGCATCCCCCGGGACGGACTGCTCGCAAGAATCTACACCAAGCAAGGCGACATTTATGATGAAGCCGCCCTTCGCCGCGACTTCATGCTGCTCTGGAACACAGGCTACTTTGACGATCTGCGCCTCGAAGTCGAGCCGGGCGAGACTGGAAGGATCGTGCGGTTCGTGGCCACGGAACGGCGTGTCGTTCGTAGTATCCGCTACGAAGGCATGAAGTCGGCGACGATTTCGGACGTTTTGGAGCGCTTCAAGGAGCGCAGTGTCGGCTTGAGCGTTGAGAGCCGTTATGACCCCACTCGGGTGCAGCGGGCCGTTGTGGTATTGCGTGAACTGCTGGGGGAACGTGGGCGGCAGTACGCCAAGGTAGAACCGCAGATCTCGCAGATTCCTCCTTCCTCCATTGAAGTGGTCTTCAACGTGGAAGAAGGGCCAAAGGTAAAAGTCGGCAACGTCACTTTCGAGGGCAACACGGTGATGTCCGACAAAGAATCGCTCCGGGCCATGAAGCCGATCCGGCCGATCGGCCTTCCGCATTCGCTCATCTTGGAGAAGATGTTCGCCAAAACCTTCGACGTACGCAAGCTCGAGGCCGGCAAGGAGCTGCTGCGTAATGAGCTTCAGATGCAGGGATACTTCAAGGCGACCGTGCCCCGCCACGAGCTGGAGATGCGGGATGCCAAAGGGCGGGTGATGTTCCCGCTGCCCTTCATCTTCAAGAAAAAGGGCCGGCTCGCCGACATCAACGTCCATGTTGATGAGGGCAAGCTCTACCAGTTGGGGAAACTAAGCTTTACCGACGTGGAGCTGTTCCGCACGCCCGACGCCGTGCTGGCCCCGGTGTTTCAGATGAGCGAGGGCGACGTGTTCAACGTCGACAAACTGCGCAAGGGCCTCGAAAACATGAAGAAGCTCTACGGCGAGTTCGGCTACATCGACTTCGTCGCCGAGCCGAACTTCGAGTTCCGCGACAGCGAAACCCCCGGCAAGATCGATCTCAATCTGACCGTCGAGGAAGGCAAACAGTTTTTCGTGCGTCGCATCAACTTCGCCGGCAATACCACGACGCGGGACAAAGTCATTCGCCGCGAGCTTCTGCTCGACGAAGGCGACATGTTCAATACGCGTCTTTGGGACCTGAGCATCCTGCGCCTCAACCAGCTTGGATATTTCGATCCCTTAATGTCGGAAGAATCGGCCAAACCGGGGGAAGAACCTTCCACGGAGATGCGTCGCGATACGCGGCAGGGTTTGGTCGACCTGACCCTGAAGGTCAAGGAGCGCGGCAAGAACACGGTCAGCCTCAACGGCGGTGTTTCGGGTTTTGCCGGCAGTTTCCTGGGCTTCGGATACTCGACGAACAACTTCCTCGGTTTGGGTGAAACGCTGACGTTCGATACGCAGCTTGGCACCCGCGAGCGCGCGATTCTCTTCGGCTTCACGGAACCATATCTGTTCGATCGGCCCATTCAGGCGGGCTTCACCGTCTTTACGCGCCGGTTCAGCTTCAACCAGGCGCGTGAAGCCTCGATCTTCTCGGGCGCCAACCTGATTCCGTTGTTTGAGTCCTTGGGGTCGGACAATATCCTGGACTACCGCCAGAACAGCATCGGCTTCACGACCTTCCTGAGCTATCCTCTGCGCCGCAGCTTCGCGCGCATCGGTTTCACCTATAGCTTGCAGCGCGACGACATCACTGCCTTCAGCCAATCGGCGAAGGACCTGTTTATTTATCAGAATTTTTTGGGCGTCTCCGGGCCGAACTCTCTTGATGGCATCACGACCAGCGAGTTCACGCCGAACTACTACTACAACACGGTCAACCACCCGATCTCGCCCACCGGCGGAAAAAGCCTGTACGTGAGCATGGGCATCGCGGGGCCAGGCGGAAATACGCGATTCGTACAGCCCACGGTCGAAGCGAAGTACTTCAAGCAGGTCAGCCGGCGGGGCAACGTACTTGGAATGCGGCTGCTGGCCTCGACGCTGTCCGGGTTTGCCGGCAAGGAGCCCCCGCCTTTCCGGCGATCCTACATGGGTGGTGAAAACGACATCCGTGGTTTCGACATCTTCGGTATCATCCCGATGGTCTGGATCCCCACCACAACCGTCGCGCCGATGCTGAATAGCGACGGCACACGGCGGCAACAGGTGCTGATCGTGGAGGGCGTTGAAGAGAAGACAGATGTGTTCCAGGAAGTGCCCGTCTACCGGCTATCGTTTCCAGGCGGCGACACCCGCATGGTCTTCAACCTAGAATATCGCATCCCTCTGTTCGGCCCGGTGACATTGGCGCCGTTCTTTGATATCGGGTTCAACAAGATCATTTTCAAGAATCAAGTCCAGCTCAATGAGGGACGCGTGGCGGAACTCAATGCCAAATTCCCGCAAGCGGCAATTGACCGAAAGCTCCAGATCGTTCCTCATTCCCAGGATATGCGCGCTTCCACGGGTATTGAGTTGCAAGTCATGATGCCCGTCGTCAACGCTCCGTTCCGCTTCTATTGGGCCTACAACCCTTTACGGGTGAACACGGTCCTGCAGCCTCCGATCGTCGCCGACCGGTCGCTGTTCCCTAATCAGACCTCGTTTATTGAGGCCATCAGGACGTTCGGCATCCCGCGGCCCTTTTTTGAGGACCGCAGCACCTTCCGTTTCACGGTGAGCCGGACGTTTTAGGGCCTGGATGTGCTAGACTAATCAAAACTTAGCGGTTGAGAGGTTCTTTTGTTCGAGGTCGTCATGAAGCGAGAAATACTGAAACGGATATTCTTGACCAGTGCACTGCTCCTGAGCGCCACAGCCCTCAGTGCCCAGACGGGACCGCGGGTGGCCATCATCAGCATTCAAGAGGCCGTCAGCCGGACACTGGAAGGTCAAAAACTCGCCAACGACCTGCAGGCGAAGTACAAACCGACGCAGGACAAGTTGCAGAAGCTAAGGGACTCCATCGCGACGCTCAGGGACCAGTTGAACAAGGGCGCCAACACCATGAGCGACGAGGCGAAGCGTACTCTCATCCGCGAGATTCAGACCAAGGAGCGCGACTTGCAACGGGACACAGAAGACGCGCAGGCTGACTTCAATGGAGAGTTGCAGCAGTTTCAGCAGGAGATGCTGAACAAAGTAATTACGGTCACCGACAAGTTCGCGAAAGAAAAAGGGTTTTCTCTGGTCCTCGATATCTCCTCTCCGCAGAGCCCCGTGTTCTGGGCTGTCAACGAGATCAACATCACCAACGATGTCATCAAGCTCTACGACGCCGAATACCCCGTTACGGCTCAGGCCGCACCGTCCGGTGCTGCCGCGAAACCGCAGCCGTAGCCTATTCCCATCCCGCCTCGCCCCTGTCATACGGCGGCGCCGAAAAGCCGCCCTCCTGAAGCATTTGTAGGCCGGCAAATCGTCCGCAAGTTGAGCCGACTGCAGCGACCAAGGGCGGCGAGTCCGCATTGCGCCGGGTTGCGTACGCGGCTTGGTGTGGACCCCGGCGCCATGCCGTTGAGCGCCAGGTGATCAGCCGCTACACCGGCTTGAGCCTCCGTACCGCAGCCACCCGGTTGGGACGACCCCTGCCGCAATCTGTAAAGTCCGTGATGTAAGATGACTGGGGCATGCTCATGGTTCGAGAAACAGGTGTAATGGGGATCCGTCTTGCTTTGCTTGCTGGGTTGCTTTTACTGCCGGCTCCCGGGCTTGCGCAGGACGACAGGCAGCAAGTGGTCCAGGCGCTGCAGAGCAGCCGGTTTCAATTCGCCCTTGACCGCGTAGAGACTCTCTTGAACGCGAACCCTGGCGATCCCGCCCTATTGACCCTTCGTGGTATGGCGCTACGAGGCTTGGAGCGAAGTGACGACGGCCTGGCCGCCTTCCGTGACGTGCTGGCGCGCCAGCACGACTACCTGCCAGCGTTACAGGGCGCGGCTGAAATCGAGTATGCGACAAGAGACACACGCGCCCGCGAAACCCTCGAAAAAATCCTGCGGATTCAGCCCCAAAACGCGACGGCTCACGCGATGCTGGCGGTGCTGGAGGCAGAGCGGCTGAACTGCGGCCAAGCCGTCGAGCACTTTGACAGCGCGGGCGAAGCGATCCGGGGAAACGTTTCTGCTCTTTGGCGGCAGGCTGCCTGCCTTTTCGAGATCGCTCGCTTGGCGGACGCCGAAAGGGCCTACCGGCAAGTTCTCGACCTCCGTCCGCAACACCCGCAGGCGACGTTCAACCTCGGTTTGACCCTCTTTCGTCAGGGGCAGTATGACGCCGCGATTCAGATTTTGGCGCCGAGAGCCGCGGAGGACGCGGCCGACGCGGAACGGCTGAGCTTGTTGGCCGACGCCTACGAACGAGCCAACCGGACGCCTGAAGCAGCGGCTACTCTGCAAGATGCAGTCAAACGCTATCCTCGGCATGAACAACTCTATCTCCAGCTCGCGGAGTTATGTATCGATCATGGGTCCCACGGGCTGGCAGATGAGGTTCTGAAGGCCGCCGTCCACAACGTCGGCGAGTCCGCCCGCCTGCATACGGCGCGGGGGGTGGTTTACGCGCAACTGGAGCGCCTCGAAGAGTCCGCTTCGGAGTTTGAGAAGGCGTCTCGCCTCGCTTCCGGCAACGAGCTAGCGGCGATGGGTCTGAATCTGACGTTACAGCAGGAGGGCCGGCTTGCCGAGGCGGTCCAATTGCTGCGCGAGCAGCTTAAGAAAAATCCCGCACAGCCCGACCTGAACTACTTACTGGCTCAGGCCTTGATGCGACAGGGCGTTGCGCCGGACACGCCTGATTTTGAGGAAGCCCGCAGGTCCCTGGAGCGCGCCATCGCCGCTGATCCGGAGAGTGCGCGGTCGCACGCGGCTCTCGGCCAACTCTACCTGAAGGGTGGTGAGACGGCAGCGGCGATCAAGCAACTTGAGCGCTCCCTGGAACTGGATCCCGCGGAGCGCACGGCGAGCTATCAACTCATGCTGGCCCTGCGCAAAGCCGGTCGCAACGCGGAGGCCGCAGCCCTGACCCAAAAAGTTCGGCATCTGATAGATGAGGCGCGCCAGAAAGAAGTCGAGCGAGGACGCTATCGATTGATTCGGGCCGCGGAGACACCGGACCGGTAGCGCATGCCGCCGTCGCGCCTTCGGCTCCCACCATGCCGATCTTCGGCCCTGGCAAGGCACGGCCGCTGGATTTTTTCGCGCTGACCCCTAAGGACTTCTCCCAGTCCCGCAACGCTTCTCGCGGTCAAGCGCACGACCGGAATGAAAGCGCTTGCATGAAAATCCTTCCCTGTGCTACCCTTCCTTAGATTCGAGATTATAAAGCTCTGGGGTGAAAGTGCATGCATTCACGATGCAGATGCCTGCCCCGGGCAGATTGGTAGCACCTTGCAGGGGCCGCTTTCGCACGTTTTAGGAGCGATAGACGCATGTCTAGAGAACCCCTGTTTGTCCAAGGGCTACGTGGCGTTTTTATCTCGTTGGTGCTGGTGGCAATGGTGTCGTCACTCAGCGGCCAATTCAGCAGCGCCATCGAAGGCACCGTGACCGACCCGTCAGGAGCCGGTATTCCTGACGCCCAGGTAGAACTCACCAACACCGGCATCGGCGTCATTCAGAGGACGTCAACAAACGCCTCCGGTTACTTCCGGGTACCGAGTCTTCCGACCGGTGCTTACCAAGCGAGGGTGAGCAAGGAAGGTTTTGAAACCCTAACACAGAACCTTCAGCTGGGTGGAGCGGAAGTGAGGACCCTCTCGTTGAGTATGCGAGTTGGGAACCTGCAGACGGAAGTCACGGTTGTCGGGGAACCACCGGCCGTACAGACGGCGGAATCTAAAATCTCCAACGCAGTCACCGCACCCGAAGTACGGGACCTTCCTATTCAGGGTCGAAACATTCTCGGCCTGGTTGCACTCACTCCGGGCGTAACCGGAACCGGGAACGCGGCTGCCCGAACTGATAACTTCGACATTTTTAGTTTGGTGGGCGAGCCACGGGCCAACGCGAATGGGTCACGCAGCGACGGCAACGGCTTGTATGTAGACAACACGTCGGCAACCAGCAACCCTGATCCCGGGGTTTTTAACATCATCCCGAACCCAGAATCCGTTCAAGAACTGAACGTTTCTGTCAATGACTACTCGGCCGAGTACGGCCGCGGTAACTCGATTCTGATCCAGGCGGTCACGAAGTCAGGGACGAACGAACTCCACGGATCTCTGTTCGAGTACCATCAGGACAACAAGCTGACGGCACGCAACGTCTTCCAGAACAGCCCGAACCCCCTAACAGGGAGAGTCCTTCCCGTCACTCGCCGCAACGAGTTCGGCGGCTCGATAGGCGGGCCCATTCAGAAGAACAAGACCTTCGCGTTCCTGAGTTGGGACCAGGTAAACTCATCGGTCTCAACGACAACACGGCTGGACGTCGAGACGCCCCAGTTACTCGCCTTCATGAAATCGCGTTTCCCGAATAACCTCTCGACGTTATTGGTGGGTAGCTTTCCCGTTGAAGCGAGCGCCTTCGAAGCGGGCAGCATTCAGACCGTGGCGGACTTGTCCAGCCAGTGCGCCACGTCCAGCGTCGGGCCGAATGGAATGCCATGTGACCTTCCCGTGCGTGGCGCGTCGGTCACCTCGATCTCGACCCCCCGCAAAGGTCTCCAATGGAACATCCGGGTGGACCGTTATTTCAATGACTCCAAGGACCGGCTCTACTTCGGCTTCTTCCGGCGCACACTGACGGAGGCGGGCACAAATCCGCGGCCGACATTCCGCGTCAATTTCACGCCGATCTCCAACTACGCCAACCTGAACTGGACGCACACCTTCAGCCCCACAATTCTCAATGAGGCAGCCGTCGGTTTCACCCGGCCTCAGGGTAACTCTAACTGCAACGAGTGCCGGGTTCCCGTCATCAATGTAACCGGGTTGCAGGGCTTTGGGAACGGTTTCGCGCCCGCCATGTTTATCCAGAACGATTACCATTGGCGCGACATCCTCACGGTGAACCGGGGTAATCACGCTCTGAAGATGGGATTTGATATCTTTCGAGACCAGGAGAACGATCCCTTTAGCGGTCCGCAGCAACGTCCCACGTTCAATTTCGTGAACATCTTTGACTTTGTAGCGGACAAACCGCAAACGCAGACTGGTATTAACTACGATCCGCGCAACGGCGATGTCGCCTTCCAGGACATCCAATACCGCACGACGACTTACGGGTTCTTCGCGCAGGACGCCTGGAAGGTGAGGCCTGGGCTTTCTGTCAACCTCGGTGTCCGGTGGGACTTCTCGTCAAATCCCTACGAGAAGAACGGGCGGCTGAGCAATATCATCTTGGGCAACGGTTCCACTTTTGTGGAGAAGATTGCCAACGCTTCGGTGAAACCTGTCGAAAGACTTCTGGAAACGCACCGGAGGGCCTACTTTGCGCCACGTTTCAACATTGCTTGGGACCCAACGGGCCGGGGCAAGATGAGCATCCGCGCCGGCTTTGGCGTCTTCATGAACCGCTGGCCCAACAAGACCTGGAGCGACGCTACCCGGTTCAATCCGCCCTGGCAGTCGAGCATCACGGCGGACGTCCGCATTCCCAGCGGGCCGCAGCCGATATTCCAACTCTGTCAGAGCAACGACCGGCCGTGGAACTGTCCAGTTCCCGGCGGCCTGCTCATCGGCCTGAACGAGCGGGGCGGGCCGCTTACCGGCCGCGCCAGCATAGGCGGCACCGCTCCTGACTTCCAGTACGCCTACTCAGTCAACCGTTTCGTCGGCGTCCAGTACCAGTTTAGCCCTGACTGGATCTTCGAGGCGGACTATCTGGGTTCGCGAGGCAACCACCTCTACACCGTCATCAATCGCAACCGGTTCGCGGGCGATGTCACTTCGGACGGTGTACTGGATCGGCTTAATCCGTTCTTTACCAACATCAATTACGCGGATAATAGCGCGTGGTCCAACTACAACGGTGGAACGTTGTCCGTTCGTAAGCGGCCTAGTCAGGGCCTCGGCTTTCAGGTCAACTACAACTTCGGCAGTACGACGAGCGTCTCGGACGCAATAGGTCCCGGCTTTGCCAGCGCGAATTCACTCGTTTATTACGCCTACGACCTGAATGGGCAGAAAGGCCCGGCCAGCTTTGACATCGCTCACAATGTCACTTTCAATGTAATTTGGGAGCTTCCCAAGCTGGAGTCGGCCAAACCCGTAGTGAAGGCAGTTTTGGGCGGCTGGCAGACAAGCACGATCAGCGTGCTACAGACTGGTTTACCTGCGACGGTCTTCACGAATGGAGCCGACTGGAACGGCGACGGTACGAATAGTGATTTGCCGAACACGCCGTCGTTTGGAAGAAGCCTGAGCGGATTGACTCGCTCGGATTATCTTGCGGGAGTTTTTCGCGCTTCGGACTTTCCGATTCCGGCGCCCGGTACGCAGGGCGACCTGGGCCGCAACACTTACCGGGGCCCCGGATATGCCAACGTCAACTTCAGCCTCATGAAGAACTTCGGGTTGCCGTGGTTCGGCCCCGAGGAAGCTCGTCTTCAACTTCGAGGCGAGTTCTACAACCTGTTCAACCGCGTCAACCTGAATGCGCAGGGTTGGACTACAAATCTGTCTTCCGGTACCTTCGGGAGAGCGACCACCGCCTTCTACCCGCGTACCATTCAACTGGGTCTGCGTCTCGATTTCTAAGCGCGGGCAGGCGGACCAACAAACGCTAAATCCGGCCCTTCCCTGGGGAACGCCCGGGGAAGGGCCTCTTTCTTGCTGATCCCTCCCTCCGGTCGCCTGGACCAAAGCATGGGGTCCCTGATCCCCTAGCCTGCCCTTCCTCCCCGTGGATCGGACGCGAGAGGCGGGGAACTGCCCCAGCAGGGGGGAACTCGTCATTGGGCTTACAGCCGGCGGCCCGCACGAAGGGCAGCTCCACGGCGCACGATGGCGTGTGCGAACCGGCCACGGAATTGGTTGCACTCGTCCATTAGTCGGAGGTAGATCCCTGCTTGCCGAAGCAGTACAGGTAGTTTGCCGTGCGGATGAAGATCTGGCCATTGGCAATTGCCGGCGACGCCAGCGTGTAGTCGTTCAGCTTGTTCACCGCCAGGATCTCGAATGTATCGCCAGCCTTGAAAACCGTAGTCGCGCCGTCTTCGCTGGTCGCGTAGATCTTGCCGTCAGCCAGCACTGGTGACGCACTGTACGTGCCGGGCTCGAGCCGGCTGCGGTCCCATACCGTCGCGCCATCAGCCACGCGCAGACACAGCGCCACACCCCGATCGTCCACGATGTACACCCGCTCGCCGTCGCTGGTAGGCGTCGGGACATCGGGGCCGTAGTCGGTCGACCACAGGCGCCGGGGCAAGCTCTCCCCCCGTCCATCCAGGCCGAATGCGATGAAGGGACGCCGCCGCGAAGGCACTAGCGCGATATTGCCAACGACCAGCGTCGACGCAATGGTGCGGTAATTCGTCGCCTTGTCGGGGTCGAGGCCGCCGCCGCGCCACATTTCACGGCCCGTGGCAAGATCATGCCCTGTCACATACCCTCCGCCGCTCACGATTAATTGCGTCTTCCCACCGACGCTGGCAAGCACGGGGGTTGAGTATGAATCGGGAGTTTCATGAAGGGAGTCGGTGGGCCGCTCGATTCTCCACAGTGTCTTACTGCTGAGGCCGTCCACCGCCAGCAGGTACGACGGGTCGTCCGTCTTCATGCCGTGCAGAACCTGAATGTACAGGCGTCCTTCGTGCAACAGGGGCGAGGAGCCATAGCCAAAATTCAAACCGAATTCACCGTGTTCTTTCGAAATGTCACGTTGCCAAACCTGTTTGCCGTTGAAGGTCAAGCAGGTCAGCGTTCCCCGCCCCGTCATGACCCACACGTGCCGCCCGTCGGTGACCGGGCTCGGAGAAGCCATGTTCTGCTTCATCTGAACCTGGTTTCCTTCACCAACAACTGCTCTCCACCGCTCGGATCCCGTCTTGCGGTCCAAGGCCAGCAGCAACAGATGGTCGGAACCGTACAGGGCCGATTTGAGGCCGCTCACTACCCGCTCGACGACTCCGGTATTCCGAGGGGACTGGAAGCCTTCCTCGGCTGAAGTGATAAAGACGGTATCGCCCCAAATGATCGGTGTCGCCGCCGCCCAGCTCGGCAGCTTCACTCTCCAGGCAACGTTTTCTGTTTCGCTCCAGCGGACGGGCAGATTTTCCGAAGCCGGGCCCGTGCCGTTAAGATGGGGTCCGCGCCACTGCGGCCAGTGGTCCGTCGCGCCGGCGGTGCCCACGGCCACCGTCAGAGCCATGAACAACAGAACGGCCGGCGATCGATGAAACCTCGTCATGTCCTCGATTTCCTCCGCTGGGTCGTGAATGTGAACCGAAGGGGCTCCGGATCAGCGACCCGCCTCACAGGAGCTTAACAAGAAGACGGGTTGAACCAGCGGCGGTTACTCCCAGCGCCCAGATCCGCCCCCGCGGAATTCAACACCCGGTGTTATGGAATTAGTCAGACACCTTCCGCTGTTTTCCAAGGCAATACAGGTAGTTAGCGGTCCGGATGAAAATGTTCTCGCCGGCGGCGGCCGGAGAAGCGAGCGTATGATCTTTCAACGTGTTGACGGACAAGATCTCGAATCGGTCGCCTGCCTTAAACACGGTCGTCTCTCCGTCTTCATTCGTGGCGTAGACCTTGCCGTCGGCGAGTAGTGGTGATGCAAGGTATGATCCCGGCTCCAGGCGCCTACGTTCCCACACGGTTGTACCATCCATCACTCGCAAGCAGAGAGCAATGCCCCGATCATCCACGATGTAGAGCCGCTCACCGTCGGTCGTGGGAGTCGGGACGTCCGGGCCGAGGTCGGTCGACCACAGGCGCTGGGGCACAGGGCCCTCGCCGTCGAGACGGAAAGCAATGAAAGGCCGCCGGCGCGAGGGCACCAGAGCCACATCGCGAACAACAAGGGTTGAGGCGATCGTGCGGTAGTCGGTGGCCTTGTCGGGATCCAACCCGCCGCCGCGCCACATCTCACGGCCCGTGCCAAGATCATGCCCGGTAACGTAGCCGCCGCCGCTGACGATCAGCTGCGTCTTTCCCCTGACGTTGGCGAGTGTAGGTGTCGAGTACGAATCGGGGGATTCTTCAACCGCGTCCGTGGGACGCTCCACCCTCCAGAGCGCTTCTCCAGTGTCGCCATCCAACGCCAGCACATACGACAGGCCGGTGCGCAGCACCTGCACGTAGAGGCGTCCTTCGGCGAGAAGTGGTGAGGAGCCATATCCATAGCGAACACCGATTTCGCCGTGCTCTTTTCCAATATCACGCTGCCAGACCTGCTTGCCGGCAAAGGTCAAGCAGGTCAGCGTTCCCCGCCCCGTCATAACCCAGACACGCCGCCCGTCCGTCACCGGGCTGGGCGACGCCATGTTCTGCTTCGTCTGAGTCTCGTTGCCATTCCCAACAACGGCCCTCCATCGTTCCAACCCCGTCTTGCGGTCGAGCGCCAGCAGCAGCAGCCGGTCGGACCGGTACCAAGCCGCTCTGAGACCGCCCAGAACACGATCGACGATTCCGGAGTGGCGCAGCGACTCGTAACCCTCGTCGGCCGACGTAACGAAGACCGTGTCGCCCCAGATGATGGGCGTCGCCGCCGCCCAACTCGGCAGTCTGGTCCGCCAAACGACGTTTTCCGTCTCGCTCCATTGAGTGGGTAGATGTCGGCATGTCCGGTTGCTTCCGTCCAGGTGGGGTCCCCGCCACTGGGGCCAATCACCTGCTGGGCCCGGGGTTTGCGGCCACGCGGCGAAAGCCGAGCACAGTACAACCGCAAGATGTCTCCAGAGGCGCTTCACGTTACGGGGCCCTTCCCGCCGGCGACTTTCCGGGTCATTGTCCACCGGGATTTGTATGATCAGCTTAACAGCAAGAACCGTGCTGTCAACGTCGCTCCGGCGTCCCTCTGCGCGAGGAAGGCCTTCCGCGACCGTGGGTTGTCGCAGATCCAGCCCGACTGCAAAGCCCCGCCGGGACCGTCTTGGCTTTTCCAATGTTAAGCCGCTACTTCTTCCTGGAAGCCGGCCCAGCCCCCTTGGCGGGCCTTTCCGGTAGACCCATGGCAAATTGCACCGCTTGCCCAAGCCACTGCCGTAGGCTCGCCGCAGTTCGGATCCCTTCCGGTTCGACGTACAGCATGCCCCTCATGGGCCTGCCGGTGAAGTCCATAGGGCGCGTGTGCGCCCGCTGCAAACCGGCCTCGGCCCCTTCGGGGCCGAGCCGCAGTACGAGAAGGTCTCTTGCCACCCCGCAGCACATGTTTCCGCGCAGCAGGAAGGCCACCCCTCCGAACATGCGCCGCTCTCTGAGACCCCTCGTTCCCAGAAGCGCCTTTCGAACCCGCTCGGCCAACCTCTCGTCGTGGGGCATCAGGCTGACTTTCCCTGCTGCATGAAATCCGGCAGTTCATCGGCACTGGGTCCGTAGCTGGCGGGAACCTTCTGCCCCAGCAGCCGCAGGTAGACGCCGAACTGTCCGCGATGCTGATACCAGTGGTTGAGCAGGACATTGCGAAGGAAAACTACACGCGGCATGGCTACTAGTTCCTGGCCATCCTTCACAGCCCGCAAGGGCTTCTGCATGCTGGTGTCGTCAAAATTCGGCAGAATGCCTTTCACGGTGCGGACGCTGTGATCGAGTGCATCGAGAACCTCTTGCACACTCCCTGGCTGAGGGTTGGGTTGATTGAAGTCCGGAACCGGGGCCAGGTCCTGCCGAGCCAGTTCCGCGACCTGCCCAGGGGCAATCGCGAGGTGAAGGGCGAGTTGTCCGGCAGACATGGACTTTTCATGCGGTTTCCAGCCCAGTTTGTCTTCGGGAAGCCGCTCCAGAAACTTCCTCGTTATGGTTGACTCATGCTCAAATTCCTGAAGAAGCGCTTCTGAGATTTGCATGGTTCGGTTCTCCTTTCACGGTCAATTGCTTCGGCCCGGCTGCGATGACTGCTGCCGCCGAGCGAATTTCCTTGATGACAGACATTGAACTCGAGGCGGCTGAACGGTCGGTACGTCTCAGCAGGGCCTCGATTCCGAATCCTCCTCGGGTGGCAGAAAGCCAGAGATATACTGCTTGACGTGGTCCAGATTGCGGCGAATCACGACTTCGTCCTGCGAGGCTTTCGAGAGGATCAGCGATCCCTGGACAGCAGCCATCCATAGCGACGCCAGCCCGGCTGTATCGACCGGCCTGGGGGCAGCTTTGCACGCTTCGTCCAGCAAAGCCTGAAAGCGCTTCTGCGCGTTCTGGAAGCAAACGCTCGCACCATCGCGGAGAACAGGATTTGTCTCGGAGACTTCCTGCGCCGTCGTGCCCGCAAGGCAAGATTTGAGAGTCTTAGGGTCATCGAACAAACCCGCGAAAAAATCTAGATATCCTAAGACTCTCTTCCGGGGGTTTTGGATCGCCTGAAACGGCGCGGCCTGCTCCATGGCGGCCGTCTGGCAGTCCCATGCCTTCAGGCAAGCCTCTGCAAGGTCCTCCTTGGTCTTGAAGTGATGAAAGAAGGCGCCCTTCGTAACCTTGGAGTGCTCGCAGATGTCGTCGATGGTGGTGGCGATGTAGCCCTTTCTCCGGATCAGATCCGTGGCTGCTTGGATCAGCCTCTGGCGGGTCGCGGTGGCGCGCTCTTGGACCACGTCACGAATAAATACCAACTAACTGGTATGTTTGTCAAGGAAGTCATGCGGACTCTCCTCGGGAAAGCACTGTCCGTGGGTATCGAGGTGCGAATCTGGTACGTAGGGTTGAGCAGCCCGAAGCTTCACATCGCACGGGTCCGCTCCCGCGTTGCCCGAGGAGGGCACGATATTCCCGAGGCAACGACTCGAGAAGGTTTGACCGAAGCCGCCTCAACCTGATTCAGCTCATGCCGGGATTGACCGAACTTCGGGTGTACGACGACGGCGCCGAAGCAGATCCACATAGGCGTTGCGCCGGAGCTAAAGCTCATCCTCCATTTGGCGAGGGGCGCCATCGTGAAATCCTGTAATCTGGCGGATACTCCTGAATGGGCGAAGCCTATCCCTGGGGCAGCAATAAGGGTCCAGGCATCACGCTGAAGGTCCCGTTGCGGGCGTAGACGCCTCTTTCAACGTAGCCCACCACCAAAGCCGGGTTTTCTAATGGGGCTAGGGGGAGTAGAATACCCTCAAACACCGCGACGAACTCTGCGCCCGAGCCCTTCATGCACGGCTTCACACCACGAGGGAGCCTCCGTCCGGCAAAGAATCGGACGCATAGGACCAAGCTGCTACTTCGGCCGGGCAAGCGATCGCTGGTTCGGAGGGGAGCGCCCCGAGTGGCGTTGCACCTCAGGGCGACGGAAGGATCGTCGCTTCTTGTGATCTTTCGATAACAGCAACGGGAAAGCGTGTGAACTCACGGTGTCCCGTTGCGGGAGCACTCCGTGAAAATATTCCCGTTCCGAAGAGCATCTTGGATCTTCCTCGTTCTGGCACTGCTTTCGATACCGCCGCCGGCCTCCTCCGCGCCAATAATTACCGGTGGTCCCGTGAACGCAGCCGGTTACATGCTGAATGGATTGCCGAATTCGGGTATCGCTCAAGGGAGCATATTCATTCTGTTTGGTTCCGAGATGGGTCCCGGCGAGCTTCTGCAGGTCAGCGCCTTCCCCATACCCAAGGATTTGGGGGGCACCTCCATCAAAGTGACGGTGGGCGCAATCACCGTGGATTGTCTAATCCTCTACACGCTGAACAGGCAAGTGGCGGCCATTCTGCCTTCCAACACCCCGCTGGGCAACGGAACTGTTCGCGTAACCTTTAACGGCCAGACAAGCGGCCCTGCTCCCATCCAGGTGGTGCAGCGCAGGTTGGGTGTCTTCACCCGTAACGCGGCGGGAAGCGGCCCTGCGATCATTCAGAACTTCACCACCGAGACCAACCAACTGCCGGTTAACAGCATTTTGAACGCTGCCACCCCCGGCCAAGTCGAGGTTCTGTGGGGCACGGGGATCGGCCCGGCCGCCGGGGATGAGGCCATCGGGCCTGTGCCCGGAGACATGCCCGGCCTTCCCATTGAAGTCTTCGTCGGCGGCCAGCAGGCGGCCGTGACCTACCGGGGCCGCTCGGGGTGCTGCGCGGGAATTGACCAGATTGTTTTTACGGTGCCACAGGGAGTGCAGGGATGCTACGTCAGCGTGGCTGTGCTGATCGGGGGTGTCATGAGCAACTCAACGACCATGGCCATCGCCCCTCAGCGAGGACCATGTTCCGATCCGATCCATCTCAATTCCGCGGATATTACACAGCTCCAGGGCGGCGGCAATCTGAATCTGGCGGAGATTACGCTTTTGCGCATCGCGGGAAAGCTTTCCGTCGCGGGCCAAGGCCCCATCGAAGGGAACGCGGACATTGGTCAGGCGGAATTCAAGAGCGTCAACGCCTCCGATCTGCTCGCGTCCATGGGCATACCGGAGTCCCCCTCACTCGGATCCTGCACCTTGCTGCAATTCCAGTACGAAAGCTTCTTTAACAGCGTCTTTGGCGACGGTGGAAACCCTATTCCAGAGCAGTCCATCGACGCCGGCCCAGTCCTGAACGTGAGCGGACCGCGAGGCAGCAAGCAGATACCGAGATCATCCCCCCAGTCCGTGGGAAACTACGAGGCAAGGCTAGGCGGCATCGAAATCGGCGGCCCCACCTCCCCGGATTATCTGGACCCGGGAACCTACACGTTCGACAACGGCGCTGGTGGCGCCGCGGTGGGGCCTTTCAACACCCAGCTGATCCTGCCCAGCAATCTGCTCTGGACCAATCGGGATACGCTCCCTGCCGTCATTCCCCGCAGCCAACCCCTCCATGTCACCTGGAGCGGCGCAGACAACTCCGCGGAGTTTGTGATTATTCTCGGCAGCTCGGCTAACCCGGCTTCCGGGTCTGCAGTGTCGTTCAGCTGTGCGGTGAATGCCGGCCTGGGAACCTTCATTGTGCCCGCGCGCATTCTCAGCGCTCTCCCAGCCAGCGGGCAAGCCGCTGAAGGTCCGGTCGGATTCCTGGTGGTTGGCAAGGCTCCCCTGCGCGTGGCATCAAGTACGGCGATACCCAATGTACACATCGCCTACAAGACGTATCTCTTTGGGAATTTGATCAACACCAACTACCAATGAGGCCAAAGGCCACATGGTTAAAGCCAAGGTTCAAAACTGGCCGGCAAGGGCTCAGTGCGGGCCCGCGGGCGCTCCGGCCTCAGGCGACAGGAGTGCCTTTCTTGCGCGAACCCGGTGCGTTATTGAGGGGGTTGGTTGCGGGGGAAGGATTTGAACCTTCGACCTTTGGGTTATGAGCCCAACGAGCTACCAGACTGCTCCACCCCGCAACTCCATGGTAACGAACGTCGGGGGCAAGGTCAATCTGGCGGCGCGTTGGGCCTCGAAAAATAAGGGCTTGAGAGCCAAAAATTCTACCTGGCTGCGACAACCGCCGCCGCGCGGCTCTGCTTCCACAGTTCCATATAGGGCTTCAGGTCCCGCATCATTTTTCCGAACTCCTCGAAGGTCATCGACTGCGGACCGTCCGACCAGGCCTCTTCAGGGCACGGGTGGACTTCCACCATCATGCCGTCGGCGCCGACCGCCACAGTGGCGCGAGCCAGGGCGGGAATCAGGCTGCGCTTGCCCGCGGCGTGCGCCGGATCGAGGATCACCGGCAGGTGTGTCAGCTCGTTAAGCACGGGAACCGCTTCAATATCGAGAGTGTTGCGCGTCGCGGTTTCAAACGTGCGGATGCCGCGCTCGCAAAGGATCACGTTGGGATTGCCGTGCGAAACGATGTACTCTGCCGAAAGCAGCAATTCCTTGATCGTTGAGCTAAGCCCGCGCTTGAGCAGCACCGGGCGATTGACCCGGCCGACCTCTTTGAGCAGGGGAAAGTTCTGCACGTTGCGCGCCCCGATCTGCAGGACATCCGCATACTCCGCGATCAGGTCCACGTTCGTCACCGTCATCACTTCGGTGATCACCGCCAGTCCGGTTGCGTCGCCGGCCTTTCGGAGCAGCTTGAGGCCCTCTTCTTCCAGGCCTTGAAACTCGTACGGGGAGGTGCGCGGCTTGAATGCGCCGCCTCGCAGCAACTTCGCGCCCGCTTTTGCGACGGCCTCGGCCGTTGACATGATCTGGGTCTCTGTTTCCACCGAGCAAGGGCCTGCCATCACCACGAAGTCGTCACCACCGATGACATAGCGGCCGAGCGAAATTTGGCTGTGCTCCGGTTTGTACTGTTTACTGACAAACTTGTAGGGCGCTGAAATTCTCACAGCGCTCTCCACGGCCTCATACGATCGCAGCGACTCCAAACAATGTGTCACGTCTCCCGTCCCCACCGCGGCAATCACCACCCGTTCTTCGCCCTGAATCGAATGGACCTTATACCCGAAGTCCTCGATCCGCTTGAACACGTGGTCGATTTGCTCCTTGGTTGCTCCCAATTTCATTGAAATAATCATGACCGCCCCTGACAAACAAAAAACCCACTCCCTCGGGAGTGGGTAGGTTCTAAAAACTGCTGCCGGGATTCCAACCTACGCCACTCTACAGGACTAAAAGCCCGTAAAGCGATACCACGTAAAGCTGGCGTAAGCGAATCGCACGGTAACGAGGCATTATAGCGCCCAGAACAACCGTTGTCTAGCAATCCTTGGAGACACTTCCGTTCCCCTATCAAACCGAAACCGCCGAGTTTCCCCTTAGGATGTCTTCGCTTTTTGAGGCGGCTCGGTGCACCTTTCATTTGGAGGTGGAACGCAAAAACGTAAAGTTTACTTGACATTCGGACAAGTTTACTCGACATTATGCACTTGACAAACCCATGGGTTTGTGAAAGAATAGGTATATGGAAGACATTACGGCTCCGCACTTTAACGATCCCGACAAGGCGCGTGAGTACCTGGAAGCCAAACGCTGGCCCGAAGGCCCGGAATGCCCGCATTGCGGCCTGATTGGCGAAGCCTACCAGCTTCAGGCCAAGGAAGGCTCCAAGCGGCCCGTCCGCAAGGGCGTCTGGAAGTGCAAGGCTTGCCGGAAGCAATTCACGGTCACGGTCAGGACCATCTTCGCTGACAGCCATATCCCGCTTCAGAAGTGGCTGCTGGCGGTTCACCTGCTGTGCGCCAGCAAGAAGGGCATGAGCGCTCACCAACTCCACCGGATGCTCGGAGTGACCTACAAGAGCGCTTGGTTCATGGCGCACAGGATCAGGTACGCAATGACGCAGGAGCCTTTATCATCAAAGCTCGACGGCACGGTCGAAATCGACGAAACGTACATTGGTCCACGGACGCCACGCGGGCCTAGGCCCGAAGGCTGGGAAGGCCGTGGGAGCAATCGCGGTCCTGCGCCCGGTACGAACGTGCGGGCGAACAAAGCAGCGGTCTTGTCCCTAGTTCAGCGCGGCGGGAAAGTGCGCTCTTTCCACATGGATCGGGTCACGAGCGAAGTCCTGAGGCCCGTGCTGGAAGAGATGCTTGCCGATGGAACTCGCATCGTGACCGACAGTTCCACGGCTCTCAAGGCCAGTGGTACCAATTGGAAACATGACATGGTGAATCACACGGCCAAGGAATACGTCCGCTACGAGGACGGCTTCTGCGTGACAACGAACACAGTCGAGAGCTTTTTCAACATCCTAAAACGTGGAATTAACGGGGTTTATCACCACGTCAGCAAGCACCATCTGCACCGCTACCTGACGGAGTTCGACTGGCGGTACAATACCCGTGTCATTACAGACGCGGAACGGGCGACCTTGGCCGTCCAAAACGTTCGCGGGAAGCGTCTTATGTACCGGGACTCATGCGCGAAACGAAGCGCATAAAGAAAAAGCCGTGATGGGTTCACGGCGCACGACAACAGCACCAAAATCTGTTGCCAACATCGGCGGGGCTAGCGCGAGATGCAGGCGACCTACTGGAATTGTATCACAGGGAGGTCGCCATGCCCGCTGATCCTATCTTCACGATCACACTCCAAAAGGGACTTGCAAATCGGCACCGCATGCCACTGGATCAGGTCCTTAAGGTCCTGGAACAGGTGAAGCAGATGATCTCTGAAGCCGGAATGGAGATCCAGAGGGATCAGGGTGTAGAGCGACCAGTCTCTGATTTTGGTCTGGAGTTGGTAGCTGAGCATAGCGGCAGAACCTTCCGGGCCGGTAGCCTCAGGGCGAGGATTGCGATAACACAGAATGCAGAAATTGGCGTCATAGCTGCGAGTAGGGTGCTCGCAGCTATCAACGAGCTAGCGCGACCCAGTGCTGACATTGCACCGATGCCACCCGATACGTCCCAGGCGAGGATTGTCCACAGACTCGACAAGATCGCCTTTGTTTATCGGCAAACCAAAGCCGAAACGAAGCTGGAGGTAAAGGTACCGAAGCGTTTTCGGAGCCGCTTCGGGAATATCGCTGAATCTCCCAAGCCTGCAATCGTTGGACCAACAGTTCTGGAGAATGTTCAGTCTCTCAGGACGCCAGTTTTCATTGAGCATGACGTTAGACTTTATGGCAGGCTGTTTGAACTCAAAGAACGCGGCCTTCGTGATGCCACGCCGGGACACTTTTGGGGAGAGTTGCGGCGGGACAATGGCGAGAGGTGGAGGGTTCAGTTCACAGATTCCCAACAGCTTTCGGTTGTTCCCTTATTTCGCACCCAGGTGATCGTGTCTGGCACTGCGTACTACTACAAGGCACATCGACCCCGTTTGGTTTCTGTCTCCTGCATTCCAGATGTAGAGCGGGATTATGAAGCCGCGCTTGATGAATTGTTCGGATGTGAGTCTCATCGCAAAATGGATCTGAAGACGATGCTTGATCGCCGATACGGAGAAGACTAGAAATCGTGCCCAAGCCCGTTTACTTTGATAGCTCGGTGTTCCTTGCTATTTTTGCTGGGGACGGCCCCAGCTACAATGAAATCCGCGCCCTTTTGAAGGAGCTAAAGAAGAGCAAAACGCCCGTCTATACATCGATCATTACTATTCAGGAGGTCTCGGTGGCATGCTACGCACCGGGAGAGGTCGCCAATGATAATCATGCCAGGGTTCACAAACTGGCGAAAATCGAGGGCATCTCAAAAGAAGCGGCACTGACAGCGGCCAAGATCGAAGCCCAGATCCTCGATTCGTATTCCAATAAACAGGAAAAGAGTTCCGACAACAAGAGAAGGAAATGGGATTGCTTCCATATCGCTACGGCACAATGCCTCAAGTGCAGTACGCTATACAGCCTAGATCAAGAGCTGCTGAAGCGGAGAGATTTGCTGAAAATCAGAACGATTGAGTTCTCGGAACCCACAGCACTCAACCTGCCACTGGATCTACTACTCGGGAGCCAAATTGACGAACCAAAACAAGCGCCTAAAACTGACCCCCCTAACCTTCAGCGAAGCAGTGACGGATCTGCTCAAGGTCAAGCCGCAACCGAAGGGGAAAGAGAAAAAGCCTTCAAAGAAACAGAACACCCGCAAAGGGCATTCAACGTCGAGGAATAGAGCCGGCTAGCTTTGCGCTGAACCGATGAACGATTCAATTTCGTCCTTAGACGCACCGGCTTGCCGTAGCGTACTTCTGACAAAATCGAGTTCTAGAAGGTCACATTTGGGAACAGGGATGAAGTGAGTGCCGCCGACCTTGCGCCAGAGTTGCGTACGCTTTCTGTGGGTCTTATACGTGTAGCCGAGATCCCTAAGTTTGTTAATGTACGTTTGCCTGCGAATCATGCGCCCTTCTATTCATGGCCGCAGAGAAAGGCACATCGAAACGCACGTGTTTCTGCTCGGCGCGGCTTGGAAGCGGCCTAACCAGTGTCCAGCCCTGCTCTCTCAGAAATCTTGGCAACTCATCGGCAACCAGTAGGTCTTTGAGGACCATGTCGAGCGTGTCGGAAATATCCTCCATTAAACTGGCCCAGGTTTCGGATTGGACAGTGAGCTGGAGGGGATCGCAGACAGCAACATAGTTGCCAGTGGGCGTCCGAAGACACTTCCATTGGAGGTTGGCTTCAACCTGGATCAACTTTGGCATAGCGGAAGGCTCGCCATCATTCTACCACGGCGAAATCCCCAAAACACATTCCGGTCCCTGCGTACAGACCTTAAATATACTGTAATCAAAGAAGTTATGGTGGTGGACCTGACGGGGATCGAACCCGCAACCTCCGGAAGCTTCGTTGACCGGCTCCGCACGGTGCATCTCACGCGCGCAGTGCAGCGCCTAATCATTCAATCCGGTGCTCTACCCTTGACGCTACAGGCCCATGACAGGCTAGACGCGCCAGCGGTTGGGCTGGTTTCGAGGGCCTGGGTTTGTCAACTACCTAATGTCCAGTTTACTTTACTATCGAATGAGCTCTGGAGAGACCGCTTGCTCTTCGGGCTCGATTGCTGACTCTGGAGGAGAACTCTACCATGGAGCAACAAGTTACAACCCTCTCAACCCGCCTTCGCAGGCTGTACGGCTGCGCCGGCGATGGTACACCCGCCGATCGACGGAATGGGCGCGCCATCACGATGTGGTCGCTCGTTTGGGCGGCTGTCTGGCTCTTGGCCCTCGCAACCATGGAGTGGTACGGAGATCAGAGCCTGGTGGTCTCCACGGCGGCGCTATCGGCGACGGCGCTCGCGACGATACCGCTGATTCGGGCCTACGTCCGTTTCCTGCGCGAAGCCGATGAACTCACCCGCATGATCCATCTCCAGGCGATGGCAGTCGGTTTCGGCGCAGCCTTTGTCATCGCCGTTTTGCAGCGCTTTCTCGAAAAAGTCGTCAACTTGATTCCGGAGCTGGCGCGGCTCGACCCGATGGAGTTTCTTAATCCGCTGATGGTCCTGATCGTGGCCTACACTCTGAGCGTCCTGGTGCTGCAGCGACGGTATTCCCGATGAAGAACCAATTGCGTCTGCTGCGGGCCGAGCGAAGTTGGTCGCAAGCGGAACTCGCCAGCAGGCTCGGCGTCTCGCGGCAGACAGTCAATGCCATCGAAACCGGAAAGTACGATCCTAGTTTGCCTCTGGCCTTTCAGGTGGCCGCGTTGTTTGGCCTGCCTATCGAACAGATATTTCACTGGGAGACGGTAGAAGTGCCCGCGACGCAGGAAGTGCGTCAGGAGCGCTCGATAGAGCGGCTGGATCTCGTTCGACCCAGCCGGCCCGTGCGATCCGAAAAGTAGCCAAACGCTGTATTCGTGCCTGGATGCGGCATCGGGCCTCTAGTGGCCGCAAAACGCGATCCCTTGCCCGTGTGCCCTGCCCCAGCTCGGCGCTGCTCGCCGTCCCTGACAGTTCACACTTCACCGGCTCCCAATAACCCTCGTCATTGCGCGTGAAATCCATGTACATTTCGCCACGCGCAACAATTCGTTCAATGGCGCCACTTTGTAACCTGATGCAGCCGAGCCTAGTCTTTTCGCATTATTGTTCGATGGCGTAGCGGGCAGATAAAATTTACAGATTCGGAGTCCGAGTTAGGAGTCTTTGATGAAACCGATGTACCTGCCGGAGGTGGAAGAGCAAGCCGGTGCAAAGGGCGTGTATGCGGATGTCATTCGCGCCATGTCGGCCTCTGGATCGCCGGTCTCCCAAATTTGGCACCTATTCGCTTTCAAGCCGGCGGCAACCGACCACTTGATGCAGTTCACCGAAGCCGTGATGCGCGGATCATCACCATTGAGCGCGGGCCTGCGGGAACTCATTGCGGCCTATACTTCGGCTAGTAATCAGTGTCCGTTTTGCCGCAATTCCCATGCGGCCGTGGCGGCGGAACTTCTGGAAAATGAAGCGCTGGTCCGCGCCGTCATCGAGAATGTGGAAAGCGCGCCCTTGCCCGAATCCGAAAAGGCCTTACTCCGCTTTGTCCGCAAGGTCACGCTCTACTCCAGTCAGATCGCACAGCCCGATATCGACACGCTTCACTCCCATGGCTGGAGCGACGAAGCCATCTATGACGCCATCACGGTCAGCGCCCTCTTCAACTTCTACAATCGCTGGGTCAGCTCTTCCGGCGTGCGTCCACTGCCCGAGGATGCGTGCCGCGAGCGTGGCCGCATGATGGCTCAGCGTGGCTACCTGCGCCGGGCCTCGCACGTCGGCGGTTAGCGCGCCCGCAACTCCCTAGGACCTCATCATCGGCTGCCAATCGACCTTTCCGGCCACAGTCGCCGCCTTGCTCGATCCTCTTAGCCCTGTCCACCGGGACGCGTGCGGGTGTATACTCCAACCGACCGGGAGCCAGAAAGGCGCTTCCCAAGGAAGGAATCCTGGGTTCGGCAAACCGCTTCACGGTTCTTCGAAGGCAAACAACTTCATCGAAGGAGCTGTCCATGTCTGCAAAGGTTACTAAACGGGGCCTTCATAGGCGTGAGGTCATGTCTTCCGCGCTGGCGTTGTCGGGCATGGCGGCCGCCGCAAGTGTTTGGGCGCCATCCAGCGCGTGGGGCGCGGTTTCCCACAAGCCTCTCGACCCTGTGAATCCAGATATTCTCTACGGAACGACCAGTTCCATCTGGGGCCGGCAGCACGACCTTGCCTGGGGTATCAAAAGATGCGCCTATCTGGGACTGCAAGGCATCGAGCCCTACGGCAATGCCATTCAGCCGTATCGAAAGAACCCTCTGGAGCTAAAGAAACTTTTCGACGACGCGGGTATCACTATGATCGACGTGTCCAACGGCGAGCCCGGCCAGTCAACAAATTTCATTGACCGCGACCAGATCCCGAAGACGATTGCCGATCATGTGGCCTTCGCCCGTGAGTTTCTTTTGCCCTTCGGTTGCGGTCACTGGAAGTGCAATATGGGTCAGCGTCCGCCCGGCGGTCCGAGCGACGATCAGCTCAAGCGGCTGGCTGACACGCTCAACGAGATCGGCCGGCAAACGATTGCCATGGGAATCCGTCTGGCGCCGCATCCCCATATCTGGGGACCCATTGAAAGGGAAAACGAAGTCCGCCGGATGATGGAACTCACCGATCCCAAGTATGTCTGGATGACGGCCGACACCGGGCATCTGGTCTTAGGCGGCGCGGATGCCGCCCAAATCATCAGCGATTATTTTCCACGTGTTGCTGAAATCCATCTCAAAGACACCTACGCCAAGTATCGCGGCAACACTTCCACGCCGACCAGAGAGCAACACGAGGTGGCGAGCGTCTATCACAACTTGGGGGGTGGCGGCGTCGACTTCCCAGCGGTCTTCAAGGTGCTGCGTGACAAGCATTTCAAGGGCTGGGCGATTTTTGACGTGGACGGGCCGAGGAAGGGCGACGACGGCTTCGACGCCATCGGCGGCAACCTGGACGTCGCCGTCGATGACTATCTCGCGCACAACATCAACTACTTGCGCCACGTTCTGGGCGTGAAGCTGCCACCGTTCGATTAGTCGAACCGCAGGCTATCTGTTCGTGATGAATGTAAAACGTCCGATTCATCACCGGGTCCGCCCTCTTTCCCTGCCAGAATGAGAGTGAATGGCATGCTGCCGCGAGGCGGTCGTCCCACCAAGCGGCGTCTTTCTGAAGTCCGAAAGGAAATCGAATTCATGAGCACGAACGTAAAAGCGTTGGACGATGAGATCAACCAGATGGTGCTGAGCGGCAAGGCCCTGGAGGCATTTGAGAAGTTTTACGCCGACGACGTTGAAATGCAGGAAAACAGCATGCCGCCGTTCAAAGGCAAAGATGTCAATCGCAAGCGCGAGATCGATTTTTTCAGCAGCGTCGAGCAGTTTCACGGCGCCGAAGTGCGGGCCAGCGCGGCCGGCGACGGCGTTAGCTTCGGTGAGTGGGTGTACGACCTCACCTTCAAGGGCGGCAAGCGCGTCAAGATGGAACAGGTGAGCGTCCGCCGCTGGAAGAACGGCAAGGTCGTCAGCGAGCGTTTCTACTACGAAGGCCAGCACTGACCCGCTGCGGAAGACACTTTCGAAAAAGGCTCTGGCGACGCTCCCACAGGCCCAGTCATCGCCGGCGATGAAAAGCAGCCTTCAGACGCCCGCCCGCGCGGCACATCTTCACTGACCCCCGGCAGATCATCTCGTGGCCGGCTTGCACTCAGCCGCGGACGATCCGTTTTTCGATCCAGCCCAGTCCGTAGTCGGCAGCCAGGGCCATCAGGGCCGCCGGCACGGCGCCCAGCAAAATCAGCTGGGCGTTCACCGTTTGCAGACCCCGGTAGATGAAATCGCCGAGGCCTCCCGCGCCGATCAGAGTGGCGACTGTAGCGACACCAATGCCCGTGACGGTCGCCACACGCAAACCGGCCATGATGGTGCGCGCCGCTAGCGGCAGCTCAACCATGCGGAGGATCTGTCCATCCGTCATGCCCATCGCCAGCGCCGCTTCCCGCACCGAACGGTCGACTCCCCGGATGCCCGCATAGGTGTTGCGAACGATCGGCAGCAGGGCGTAAAGCACCAGCGCGATGACCGCGGAGCGGGGGCCGATGCCGCCCCACGGGAGCGGAATCAAAAAACCGAATAGCGCCAGGCTGGGGATCGTTTGCACGGTGTTGGCGAAACCGAGCACCCACCGCTCGAGGTTCGGACGCCGTGACAGCAGGATGCCGGCAGGCAGCGCCAAGGCCATCGCGATCAGAATTGCCAGCCCGACCAGCCACACGTGTTCCCAGGTGCGCGCCACAAGCTGTGATTGGTATTGCTCGAGATAAGCAAGGAGACTCATAGCAGCCCCTCCCGGAATGCCGCGATACGCGGATCATCGGACGACCGGAATTCGTCCGCTGTCCCCATCCAGAGCAGCCGCCCGGCCTCCATCACACCAATGCGATGGCCCAGCAACAGCGCCTCGCGCACGTCGTGCGTCACAAAGAGAATCGTCTTGCCGAGGGCGGCTTGGATCGCAAGAAACTCGCGCTGCAGCTCCGCCCGGGTCATCGGGTCAAGTGCTCCAAACGGCTCGTCCATTAGAAGAATCGGGGGATCTGCGGCCAAGGCGCGGGCAACTCCGACGCGTTGCCGCTGCCCTCCAGAGAGTTCATTGGGATATCGCCGCAGCAGGCTGCCGGGCAGTCCTACTTTTTGCAGCAGCTCCTCGGTACGGCTTCGAATCGCCTCGGGCGGAAGGCCTTCGAGGCTCGGTACCAGCCCGATGTTTCGCTCCACCGTGAAGTGCGGGAATAGACCAACCTCTTGCATGACGTAGCCGATTCGCCGCCGCAAGCGAACTGGGTCCCAGGCCGCCGTCGACCGCCCTTCTACGCGAACTTCGCCGTTACTGGGGGTTAGCAGCCGGTTGACCAGCCGCAGGACCGTAGTTTTGCCGGAGCCGCTACGGCCGAGAAGCACCAGCGTTTCTTCGCGTCCGGCCTCAAAGCTCACGTTTTCCACCAGCAGAGCATCGCTCACCCGGTAGGAGACGGATTCAAAACAGATCGCGCCCTGGGCGGTGTTCGTCATCGGTCATTGCCAACGTGGCTGCCGCTCCGCGCAGTTTGATTCCGGTCCGCGCTGGAATCATTCTCACTTTCTTTGCAGCCTTGCGTCTTGCAGTATGTTAAAACATAAGTGATACGGAATGTTTCTTTCGGCCAACCGTGTGGATGCTTCCCACTCAGCCTCGCTGTGGGATCTTCCGTTGCGGTACACTCTCATGCATGCGAGTCCTAACTCACTTTAGTTGCTCGATTTTGTTGGTCGCCTTCGCCGCCACAGGCGCGCTGAAGGCTGCGTCGGAAGCCGAGGAGCGCCAGGACACGGCCGCCCAGGTTCTCGAGGAAGTCATGGGCACTCCGGAAAAGGGCATCCCACTGGATCTCATTTCGAAAGCGCATTGTGTCGCGATTGTGCCTGGAGTAAAAAAGGCGGGGCTCATTTTCGCCGGCCGCTACGGAAAAGGCGTTGTTGCATGCCGCGGCAAGAACCGAATGGGCTGGACCGGGCCCTCGACTGTGCGGATTGAAGGCGGCAGTTTCGGCCTGCAGATCGGCGGCAGCTCGACCGATTTCGTGCTCCTGGTCATGAATGAACGCGGCGCCGAAAAACTGATCGAGAGTAAGTTTACGCTGGGCGCCGACGCGGCCGTCGCGGGCGGTCCGGTTGGACGCACGGCGACGGCGCAGACTGACGCCCAGATGCACGCGCAGATCCTGTCTTACTCGCGATCTCGTGGCGCCTTCGCCGGCATTTCGCTCGATGGATCGACGCTCCGTCCCGACAACGACGATAACCGAGATATCTACAAGAAGCGCGTTACTCCCAAGGAGATCCTGAGCGGCGAGGTGGCTGCGCCCGCGTCGAGCAAGCATCTGATTGACACCCTGACGAAGTATTCGTCCGCCGAACACTGAGCTTGTGTCGGCCCGGCGGCTCAAGGCTGCCGTAAAGAAATCGCCCGGGCGGGAGACACGCTCTCCTGCCCGGCTATCGATTCGTTCTTCCCGCGGAACGAAAAGTTGCTGACTGATCCGTGAGGAGGAAGATTCGATGACCTTTTCCGCTCCTACCAACCCGCAGGCGCCGCCCGATGCGTTCCGGCGCGCCAACTCAATAGGCGTCCCATTCCGGTTCCGCTGTCTAGCTTCCCGGCTGTTGTTTAGTCTTGTGGCGTTCGCGCTCACGGGTGGATCGGCCCTCGCCCAGGACAGCGCGGTGAAACGGCTCGATTCCGCGGCCGCAATCTTGCGCGATACCTTGGAAGCCCCTGATCAGGGCATCCCTCAAGACCTGCTCGATCACGCCGAGTGCGTGGGTATCTTTCCATCCGTCTTCAAAGGCGCCTTTATTATCGGCGCCCGCTACGGCAAGGGAGTCGTGAGCTGCCGCAGCGGAGACGGCTGGAGCGCCCCAGCCAGCTTCCGTATCGAAGGGGGCAATATAGGATTTCAAATCGGCGGCAGCGCCACCGATATCGTACTGCTGTTTATCGGCGAGAGGAGTATCGAACGGCTGCTGCGCACGAAGGTGACCCTGGGTATCGACGGCTCCGCCGCGGCGGGTCCCGTGGGGCGCACCGCCACCGGACAAACCGACGCCCTGTTCGGCGCGGAGATCCTTACCTACTCCCGCGCGCGCGGTCTCTTCGCCGGAATTGCACTCGACGGCGCGACACTGCGGCCCGCCCGCGGCGCCAACCAGCATCTCTATGGCAACGACCTCGCGACGACGGACATTTTGCGCGGAGGCGTGCCTGCTCCCGACGCAGCTCGACCGCTTCTTGAGGCACTCAAGTTTTACTCCCCGCGAAAAGTAAGCGGCGACTAGGGCACTAAGCCTTCAGCGGAATGCCGGGCAACTCCGCGCGCCCCTCGGGCGAGATCGTCTCGACTTGTTTGACGACATTCGGATTGGGCCCTGGGGACGTTTTCGCTTCGTCCAGGCCTCTATTCCATCTTGCTCCGGTCAAGGCCCAGCTACGATCTCCGGCGCGCTTTTGGGAGTGGAAACTGTCATGGCGCCTTGGCGCAGTTTCGTGAGCTGCGCCTCCGGAATCGAAGTGGCGTCCAGCGGCACAGGCCGATCGGAGGCCAGATACTCAGCGGAGCGCCATGGAGCGGGCTTGCCGTAGTCATATTTTCCAAGTATCAACACCGGCGTACCTTGCCGTTCGACCTTCCAGCCCGTGGAGTCCAACTTCCATTGCTCGCCCCACTCGTAAATCCACTGAGCGTCCCGTGAGAGCAGCCGCACGCAGCCATGGCTTTCCGGCTGGCCCGGCAGGTCGAACTCGTGAAAGGAAATGCCTCTCTCGTTGATGAAATTGAAGTACCAGCGCAGAAACCAGCCCCCGTCAACCGTGCTCTTACGTCCCCGGGATTTCCAGTTGAGATAGAAGAGGCCTGGGGGCGTGGGCTTGGACTTACGGCCTGAACTGACGGGACCCCAACGCACAAGCTTGCCATTTTCGTAAGCGCCGAAGACCTGAAAGGGCTGCGAAAGCGCGAGAGTTTTCGGGGACCCGGCCGCATCCTGCCAGATGGCGGGCAGAGGGCTGTAGCCAAGTTCGTCCAAATCCCAACGGCCGGGAACGACAATCTCCGGCAGGCGGACGAGGTGAACCTGGTCGGCACGGTTCAGCTTTTCCAGAAGCGCGATCTGCTCTGCCCGGAACTTGGCGCGGAGCTGCTGCTCATCGGCAGGGGGAGGCTCGACAGCAAATCGCGCTGGAACGCTTAGCTGGGTAGTTGGAGCTTTCGCCCTGGGCGATTTCTCCTCCGCGTTTCCCAGAGAGCCGCCCACAACGAGGTAAAGTGCGGCGCCCACGGCCGCACCGGCGCCGGTCAGCAGCCACCAGCTCGAACGCCGTAGTCTGACGAATCCCACCGGTTCCTCCCAAAACGACCTGTACGCTTCATGTTGCAAGCCAAAGACCACACCGCCCAGGCGCCAGTTCAATAGGGGGACCCACTTCGCCGAATCTCCATTTCCGCGGAAGCGCCTAGTTAAACTTGAAATTCCGCCTCCGGGCGTCACAAAGCGGCCGAGGTGCGGGTCCAAGAAAACCGGGCAGTTTTTCCCAGGGCAGGAAATTTCTTCCGGCAGGGACGTTTACCCCGACGCGTCCGGACTTTGGGGCTTGCGTCTGTGGAAAGGAACCGTCTTGACCGCTGCGCGGTGTACCAGCAACCCGGAATTTTCCGAACCGCTTTACGAACCCTTTGCAAGGGCCGCTGTCCGCCGTTTTCCGGAACTCGCAGGGCGATGGCCATGCGCTAAAATGGGGGCAATTCAGGAAGCGTGATGTCGTCACAATAGGGAGCGGACCATGCAGCAAGAGGGATCGCGACGGGAGTTTTTCACCGAACTGTTCGGCAGCATGGCGGTTACAGCTTTGGCACAACAGGCAATAGCACAACAGGAAAGCGGGTCGGGTATTCCAACCCGCCGGCTCGGCTCGACGAACCAACAGGTTTCGATTCTCTGCCTGGGCGGCTGGCATATCGGAGCGGTCAAAGATCCGAAGGAAGCCGTGAAGATCATGCACGCGGCGATCGACGAAGGCATCACGTTCTTTGACAACTGCTGGGATTACCACGACGGCCATGCCGAGGAAGTGATGGGCGACGCTCTCGCCGCCACGGGCATGCGCGAAAAGGTCTTCCTGATGACGAAGAACTGCGAGCGCGACTACGAGGGCAGCAAGCGATGCCTCGATGACAGCCTGCGCCGGCTGAAAACCGACCGGATCGACCTCTGGCAGTTCCACGAACTGGTCTACGACAACGATCCCGACTGGATCTTCGAGAAAGGCGGCATCAAGGCGGCCGTCGAGGCCCAGAAGGCCGGGAAGGTCCGCTATATCGGCTTTACGGGACATAAGCACCCCGCCATTCACCGCAAGATGCTTGGCAAGCCCTACGACTGGGCATCGGCGCAGATGCCGATCAATGTGATGGACGCCCACTACCGCAGCTTCCAGAAAGAGGTAGTTCCTCTGTGCCTCAGCAAGAACGTCGGCGTGATCGGGATGAAGAGTCTGGCCGGGGGCTTCCCCAAGGGCCGCATTCCAAGCGAAACCAAGATCACCGCTGAACAGTGCATCCGCTATGCATTGAGTCTGCCGATCTCGAGTCTGGTCGTCGGCATGATCTCCATGGAAGACGTCAAACAGAACGTCGGCATCGCCCGCGGATTCAAGCCGATGTCCGACAGCGAAAAGGAGCAGGTGCTCAGCGTGTCGGCGCCGGAGGGCGGGGACGGCCGCCACGAGCTATTCAAGTCGACGCAGTACTACGACGGCCCCGTGCACCGCAGGCAGCACGGCTTTGCAACGGGCGACTGAGACACGCCGCGGATCTGCAAGACCCGGTTGATTCGCACGAGAGATTGTTCTACAGGCATTCACGTTGCGAGTGCATTCCCCGAGCCGATCGGCCTTGACCGTGCTTGCGGCGCTCTTGGCCGGCTGCGGCAACCCCGAAGTCGAATCCAAACCACTGCCCTCGCGGAATCCCACCGCCTATACCTTTGACGCCGTACCCGGCGAGATCCACAAGGCCATCCGCCAACTGTATGACCAGCAGTTCCGTGAACGTTCGCGTTACCTATTTACGCCGGTTTTCCCAGGGGATGAGAATCTGATCGACGAGATCGCAGCCATTTTCAGCCAGCCGGGCAACGAGAGCGACGCCTATCTCAGCTACATGCACGACCCGGTCGGGATATCGCGGGTGTATAGCGTGGGAGGCAAGCCGGCGCCTTATCTCGCCGACTTTCACCTGCACATCACGCCACAAGAACCGGCTAAGACCCGTGTCGAGATCCGCACGCTGCGCCCGGAGGTGCTGGCCGGAAAGACGCTACTGCCACGGAACCACCTCACCCGGGCGAACATTTATCTCCCGGTGGAACCGACCACGATCGAGGAGTATTCGATTCTGCTCAGGATAGGCGCGATCGTTGGGCAGCCGGACATGCCACCGCTGAGCCTGCCTAAGGAGTGAGGACAACCGACTCCGCCGTTTAGCCCCGCAATTACGCCGTCACACCGCGGAGCCAATTGAAGGCCAAAAAATTGGGTTCGTTTGGGTTCGCTTTCCGGCCGCTCCGTTGAAAGGAAAGGGGCGATTGGCTTCGCTTTGCCATTTTTTCGTCAGCAAAAAGGACCCGGCTGAGCTTACCACGCTCCGGTTCGCAGGCACGCACGTACCGATTCCTGAAGCCGCGGCAAAAACCCTCCCCTCGTCCTGGTCAAAGGATAGCCGGCGATGTCAAGCATTTCAATAGGTTTAGGAACGGATCTTATTGCTTCTATTGAGTTAGAGGCCAGGTGAATCGACGAGCCGGGTTTAGGAAATCGTAGCGGGCCCAGTGAACAAGGTCGCGGACGGTGTGGCTGTGAGCTATCATCAAATGCGTTCCAAGGAGCAACACCTCGTGCCGAAGAAGCAGCTCGACTTCAAGACCGTACGAATGCTGGCACTGGGATTGCCCGACGTCGAGGAGTCCACCACGTACGGCTCTCCATGCATCAAGGCCCGGGGAAGGCTTTTAGCATGCATCGCCATTCACCGATCGGCCGAGCCAGACACGCTTGCCGTTCGTGTGGAGGTCGAAAGCCGCGAGGCGATGATCGAGGAAGCGCCGGACGTCTACTACCTGACCGACCATTACGTGAACTACCCATTCGTGCTGGTGCGAATGAAGCGAATCGAAGTGGAAGCCCTGAAAGACCTCCTTGGGATGGCCTGGCGCCTCACGACCGCCAAAACGGCAGGGACCCGCGCTCGCAAGCGGATTCGCAGCACCCTGCCAAAGCGAAAACCACAAAACCTGGGGTAAGCGAGCCCCAATACCGCCAGGCCCTTGACTACAACGGGAGGGGAAGTTGGCTTGCACCGCCAAGTTCCCAATTTTCGACACGTCTTCGCTGGGCACACCATGCCGCGAGTCGTCGAGAGCGGGTTGCGTTGTATCGGGGGGAGGGGTAGACTGTCGCTGTCAGTGCAGCCAGCTCGCGGAATCGCTGGCTCCGTCACGATGCCTAAACTCGAAGGAACGACGATGTCCAAAACCAAAATGTCCGCTTTCGTCGCCACATTGGCGATTGCTGTCCTCGTCTCGACGCAAAACCCGGCCAGCAGCCAGGGGGCTGCTCAACCGTCCCCCGAAGAGCAGGCCGCCGAGTATGCCGCGGCTGACATCCGAGTGCTGACCCCTGGAGTTGTCTATATGTCCGGGTTGCCGGACCTCGCCGCAGCTTACTCCAAAGCGACCGGCAAGAAGGTAGCTATCAAACTCGTGGGCATGGGCAGCATCGTCAAGACGGCCGAGACCGACAGCCCGCCAGCGGATGTCATCATGCTGCCCTTCGAGCTGATGAGCACACTTTCGGTGGATGGCGGCGTCGTTCCGGGAACGTTCACGCCCCTTGGGCGGACGCAGATGGGCCTGGCCGTGCGAGCGGGCGCACCGCATCCCGACATCTCGACGGTCGAAAAATTGGCCGCCGCGCTGAAAAGCGCGAAGGCTGTGATGCGCTCAAATCCCGCCGGCGGCAACATGGTGCCGAAGATCATCGAGGACAGGGTTATCAAGCGGCCGGAGTTCGCCGGCGTCAACAGCCCGGTGAGCACGCGCGGTGAGGGGGGCCAAGCCCTGGTGCGCGGCGAGGGCGACATGGCCATTCAGACCATCTGTCAAATCCTGCCCTATAAGGAGATCGAACTCGTTGGTCCGCTGCCGCGTGAACTTGGGGCCTGGATCGACATGTCGACAGCGGTTTCGGCGAGAGCATTGCATCGCGACGACGGTCTCGCCTTCATGAAGTACCTGTTGCAGCCGGAAGCCGACAAGGTTTGGAAGCCGAGAGGCCTTGAAAGATTCTATTGAGGCCGGATTCCTAAAGGATTGCCAAGAGGGCACAGCAGGACAGGTGCCCTACCAGACCTCTGAATCTAGCGCGGAATGACGCGCACTGCCGGAAAGACAGTGCGCCCTGTTTCGGTTAAAAATCTAGGCGAACGAATACAGCAATGTGCCGGCGCTGACCGCGACAACACCGCCGCCTTCCCCTTCCGCTTCGCTGCCTTCCTTGATCGAGCGGTAGTAGATGCCGTCCTCGGCCAGGAAGATGTCAAGTTCCGCCGGCCGTGGCAGCACGCCCTGAATAAGCGCCTCCGAGAGCGGGTCCTCGATGTACTTCTGCAGCGCGCGCCTGAGCGGCCGCGCCCCGTAGTTGCGGTCGGGGCAGGTCTTTTCAAGGATGTACTTCGCAGCATCGTCGGCAAGACGGATATGGATTTCCTTCCGGGACAGATTCTCGTTAATCTGCCCGACCATGAGCTGGATGATCTTGAGCAGGTCATCGTCTCCGAGCGACGAGAAAATGATCGTTTCGTCAATGCGGTTGAGGAACTCAGGATTGAAGACGCGCTTTACCTCGTTCAGCACCTCGGACTCCGCCTTCGAGTCCGCCTGATCCGGAGACGCTCCCGAAAAGCCCATGGCCGTTCGTTTCTGAAGGAAACGCGCGCCGATGTTCGAGGTCATGATGATGATCGTGTTCTTGAAATCTACGGTGTTCCCAAGCCCGTCGGTCAGGTGGCCGTCTTCAAACACCTGCAACAAGATATTGAAAAGGTCAGGATGGGCCTTCTCGATTTCGTCCAGCAGGATGATCGAGTAAGGCGCTCGTTTCACACGCTCGGTAAGCTGGCCGCCTTCTTCGTAACCCACGTACCCGGGGGGAGAGCCGATCAGCTTTGACACCGAGTGTTTCTCCATGAACTCGGACATATCGAACCGGATCAGCGCTTTTTCGCTGGCGAACAGGAACTCGGCGAGAGCGCGAGCGGCCTCGGTCTTGCCGACGCCGGTGGGTCCGAGGAACAGGAACGACCCCGCGGGCCGGTTGGCGGATTTCAGGCCCGCCCGTGAGCGGCGAATCGCCCGCGAGAGGGCGGAGATCGCGCTCTCCTGACTCACGACCCGCCTGTGCAACTCTTCTTCGATGCGCAGGAGCTTGGTCAGTTCCTCTTCCTTGATCGAAGTCATCGGCACGCCGGTCCAACGAGAGACAACGTCCTCGATGTCATCCTTAGTGACCGTGGCGGTCGCGGTTTCATCGAGGTTGTATTTCTCGCGCAGTGTACGTAGGTTCTCGCGCTCCTTGCGCTCTTCGTCGGAGTAGAAACGGGCTTTCTCGAACTCGTGATTCGCGATCGCCGTCTCCATGCGGTGCACGATGAACTTGATGCGCTTGTGGACCTCAGCAATTTCTTCCGGCATCGTCGTCTGCCGCAGCTTCACGCGCGCACCGGCCTCGTCAATGAGATCGATGGCCTTGTCGGGCAGGAAGCGGTCGGGAATGTAGCGGTTCGAGGTGTAGACCGATCCCTCAATCGCTTCGTCAGTGTAGGCGACGGCATGAAACTTTTCGTAGCGATCCTTAATACCGAAGACCACCTGCACCGCTTCTTCCTCGGTCGGCGGATTGACCTTCACCGCCTGGAAGCGCCGCTCCAGAGAGCGGTCCTTCTCGATCGACTTCCGGAACTCACCAGGGGTAGTGGCGCCGATACACTGGATTTCGCCGCGCGACAGCGCCGGCTTGAGGATGTTGGCGGCGTCGAGCGACCCTTCCGCCGAACCCGCGCCCACCAGGGTGTGCAGCTCGTCGATGAAGATGATGGCGTTCTGATTTTCCATCAGCTCTTTCATGATGGTCTTCAGACGTTCTTCAAACTGCCCGCGGTATTTAGTGCCGGCGACAATGAGAGAAAGGTCAAGCGCCAGAATACGCTTTTCCGCCAGGAACGAGGGCACGTCGCCGTCGGCGATGCGCTGCGCCAACCCCTCTACGATAGCGGTCTTGCCGACGCCGGGTTCGCCGATCAGCACGGGGTTGTTCTTCGTGCGGCGGCAAAGAATCTGGACCACGCGCTCCAACTCATTCTCGCGTCCAATGAGCGGGTCGAGCGTGTTGTCGACGGCGGCCTGTGTAAGGTCGCGGCTGAATTCCGCCAGCAGGGAGCTTTCCTTGGGCCGATTGGACAGCAGTTTCTCGGATTGGGAACGGGCCAACTCCTCGCGGATCGTCGAAAGCCGCAAGCTGCGTTCGTGGAGGATCTCGGCCGCGAAGCACTTTTCCTCGCGGAGGAGACCGAGTAATAGATGCTCGGTGCCGATGTGCTTATGCGAAAGGCGTTCCGCCTCCTCGGCGGCATACGCCAGAACGCGTTTGCACTCGTGGCTGAGCGGCAAGTCGACCGACGTGGAGACCTTCTCCCGGATGGTTGTCCGGGCCTCGATCTGCTTCCGAATGGATTCCACGGCCGCGTGCGACCGCAGGAAACGATTGGCCAGCGCCTTGTCTTCCCGGATCAGCCCCAGCAACAGATGCTCGGTCTCTATGTAGGGACTGCCGAACTGGCTTGCCTCGTAACGAGCAAAGAATATGACCCGCCGCGCCTTCTCGGTATATCGTTCAAACATAAACCCGACCTGTCCCCTTCTCCGGCGCTGGAAGCCGCCAGGAAGCCCTGTTTCCATCATATCAGTCTATTGTCGAATCTGGAGCAGCCAATGAGAGGGTCTTTTTCGCCAAGACCTTCAGGGCAAACCGGTTACGATCTGTCGAAGCGGAAACGCAAAGGGAGGCGGAGCCGACCCTACCGGGTGGGTCTGGGCGTTCCCCGAGGGAGGCGGAAGGACGGTCAGGCCAAGCGCGCGGACGAAAGTTAGTCCAAGCGGGTCAAGGGGAGGACGCGGCATCCCTCGATGCGGAATACCCGCCCGCAGCGCCGGGCGAAAGAAAGATTGTGCGTGGCGATGACGGTTGTCAGGTTATGAGACTGGTTGAGATCGAGGATCAACCCCATCACCGCCGCAGCCGTGGATTCATCGAGATTTCCAGTGGGCTCGTCGGCGAGAAACAGTTTCGGCCCGCTCACCAGGGCGCGGGCGATCGAGATCCGCTGCTGCTCCCCGCCTGAAAGCTCGCCAGCGCGGTGAGTGGCGCGATCGCTGAGCCCGACCTGCTCGAGCCAATCTTTCGCCCGCGGTTCCGCCCGCGTGGCATCGAGGCCGGCGATGAGCAAAGGCATCATGACATTTTCCAAAGCACTGAATTCCGGCAGCAGATGATAACTCTGCCAGACGTAGCCAACTTCGCGGTTACGGAAGTCCGCCAGTTCGGCCTCGGAAAAGGACGCAAGCGAGGCGCCCGCGTAAAAAATCTGGCCTGCCGACGGCGTGTCCAGGGCGCCGAGCAAGTGCAACAGCGTGGATTTACCAGCGCCGGACTCTCCGATAAGAGCGACGCTTTCTCCAGTGTGCAACTCGAACCGGGCCTCTGCAAAGACAGTCAGGTCGCTGTCGCCAGAGCGATAGATTTTCGCTAAGTTCTCGACGCGAACGATAGGATCATTCATGCAATCTCATATTTCCAACCGCCTGGCCGCCCCTTACGGCAGGCGCGGCAGTCCGGCGACACGACTCCAGGATCCCTTCAGAAGATGGACAGATCCAGGATCGCATCAACAACCGCTTCGGGATTCGCCGCTTCCACGGACACCCGGAAATCCGCCTTCTCGTAGTGCAGCCGCCGCTCGCGGTGTAGCGCCTCGAAGGCTGACTTATCACGCGCCAGAGGCCGGTCGCCCATCTCGCTGACGCGCTCCCACAGTTGGCCTACCGGGCAATCGAGCCAGATCGAAACTCCCGTCCCTGCCAATTGCTCCTGGTTGTTCTGCTGGGCGAAGGCGCCACCGCCCAGAGCGACGACCCGCGCTTCACCCAGGCGAGCATGGTTAACTTGGACGGCCAGGGCCCGGTGCTCCATCACCCGGAACGCCGCCTCGCCCGCCGTGGCAAAGACGTCGCTAATCTTGGACCCCGCTTCCAACTCGATTTCCGCGTCGAGGTCGACGAAATCCCAACCGAGTCGGGCGGCCAGCAACCGGCCCACTGTCGACTTGCCGGATCCCATGAAGCCGACGAGAAAGACAGCAGGCGAGTTCTTTAGCTTATTGTGCATCGTTCGTTGGCGCGCCTTCGGCCTCGGCCCTCATGCCCGCCATACGCGCATGGATGACTCCCGGGATGAGCCGCGCCGCAGCGGCGAGCAGCCAGCCTATGCGCGGAGTCACCACCGTGCACCTATCCCGCCGCAAGCCCCCGAGCACTTCCTCGGCGCACTTTTCGGCTGTGATCTTGAAGTGGCGCTGGCCGGCGACCTTTTCTGGAATCCTGCCGCCCAGCACGTTCTTGCTAAACGAAGTATCCACGTAGCCGGGGCAGACACACAACACATGGATGCCGGCGGCCGAGAGTTCCATGCGCAGGCCATCAGAATAGGCATTGAGCGCGTACTTCGAGGCCGAGTACAGTGTCAGCCAGGGAAGCGGCACCTTACCCGCGATCGAGCTGATATTCACCACGGCGCCCCCGCGAGGCATCGAGGGCAAGACCTGACGCGTGATCTCGACGGGAGCCAGTACGTTCAACTCAAACAGCTGTCGAACTACGTCCGGCGGGCTTTCGAATGAAGGAGCGTAGAGACCGACGCCAGCACAGTTCACGAGAATATCCACTCCGCCAAACCTGGTGACCGCCTGTTCACAGACACGAGCAATGCTGTCAGAGTCGCGGAGATCGGCGGGGACGCTCAGCGATTCGCGGGCAGCAGCCTCGCGTTCTGTTTCTTCGAGTCGTTGGGAGGACCGGCCGGTCAGGATCAAGCGGCACCCCTGGGCAGCGAACGCCCGCGCCAGAGCACGGCCAATGCCGGAGGATGCCCCTGTAATGAAAACGTTTCGCCCGTTTACTTCCACGCTGCTTTGCTCATGTTCTCTCGGGAAGCCATAATGTAGCATGGCCGCCGCGAGCTTGCTGCCGCTCTTTCCCCTGCCAGTTGTTCTGTTTCCGGGCGCCACGTTGCCGTTGCACATTTTCGAGCAGCGCTACCGCATGATGGTCGGGCGCGCGGCCCAAACGAAGACAGAATTCGGACTAATTCTGGTTCAGGACGGTAAGCTCGCCGAGGCAGGCTGCACAGCAGTTGTGCAGCAGATCACGCAGCACTACGGCGACGGGCGCTTCGATGTGGAGACAAGCGGCCAGCGGCGGTTCACGGTCCTGTCTCTCAACGAAACGCTGCCGTACACGCAGGCCCAGGTAGAGTATTTCGAGGATGACAGCGCCGAGTTCCCCGATCCGGCGGAGGTTGAGAACCTGAATCGCCTGGCGCAGCAAATTGCGGCGGACATCAGCACGCCGATTCCCGGCGCCGATGCTTCCCGGCCGCAACCCAGCTTTCATCTCGCGTCCGTGTTACCCCTGGACCTCTCTTTTAAGCAACATTTGCTGACAATTAGGTCAGAAAATCAAAGACTCCGGGAGCTTTCCGCGCACCTTGTTTCCCTGTCGGCGCGCTTAACCCAGACCCGCCGGGCCCAAAAGCTGGCCGGCACCAACGGCCACTCGCAGTAAGCCTGTAGTTTGCTGAAACAAAGGCGCTTAGACCACATTTCCGATTGGGGTGACATGATCCTTTTGGGGGCGGCGAAAGGGACCCCGGCCAAGCAGGCACCGACGCGGCAGGCTGAGCAACACCGGTACTACTGGAACCATGGTCCCTGAGCGAACTCTAAACTTGCGAGCTATTGACCTTTAGGACTCCGGCAGCGATCATCGAAAGGTACCGCCAGCCCCTGTGAGCCTTGCGGGACCGCTCTCGTTCGGTGTGGGACTGTGTTGCTGGGGACGAGCCAGCCTTGACGGTGCACGCTGAGCGAGCAATGCGGAAGCGTATCCTGGGGATCTCGGCTTACTATCACGACTCGGCCGCCTGCCTGGTGGAGGACGGCGAGATCGTGGCCGCCGCCCAAGAGGAGCGATTCACCCGCAAAAAACACGATCATCGATTTCCGGCAAGCGCCGCGCGGTATTGCTTGCGCGAGGGCGGACTGCAAGCCTCCGACCTGGATTGCGTCGTCTTCTACGACAAACCCTTTCAAAAGTTTGAACGGTTATTGGAAACCTATCTCGACTACGCGCCGAGCGGGGTACGTTCGTTCCTGCAGGCCATGCCTTTGTGGTTGCGCGAGAAGCTGTGGATGCGCGAGCACATTCCGGCGGAGCTAGGCTTCGACGGTAAGGTCCTTTTCACAGAGCACCACGAATCGCACGCGGCCAGCGCCTTCTTCCCTTCCCCGTTTGATTCGGCGGCCATCCTAACCATCGACGGCGTGGGCGAGTGGGCCACAAGCAGCTTCGGGTGGGGCCGCGGCAACGAAATTCAGCTTCTTGCCGAGACACATTTCCCGCACTCCTTGGGATTGCTCTATTCCGCCTTCACGTATTACACGGGATTCAAGGTGAATTCCGGCGAATACAAGGTGATGGGCCTGGCGCCCTATGGCGAGCCGCGCTTCGTGCAGAAAATTCTCGATGAACTCATCGATCTTCGCGAAGACGGCTCTCTGCGCTTCAACATGCGCTACTTCAATTTCTGCCAGGGCCTGAAGATGACCAACGGCGCGTTCGACCGTCTGTTCGGCGCGCCGCCCCGCAAGCCGGAGAGCCAACTCACCCAACGAGAGATGGACTTGGCTCGCTCGGTGCAGGACGTCACGGAAGAGGCGATGCTCCGCATGGCACGGCACGTCCACAGGCAAACGGGCGAGAAGAACCTTTGCCTGGCCGGCGGTGTCGCTCTGAACTGCGTCGGCAACGGACGCCTGTTGCGCGAGGGACCTTTCGAGAACATCTGGGTTCAGCCGGCGGCGGGTGATGCCGGCGGGGCGTTGGGCGCGGCGCTTTCGGCGTGGTATCAATACTTCGAGAATCCGCGCAGCGCGCGGGAGGTATGCCGAGGCCACATCGACGGCATGAAGGCGTCTTATCTGGGACCTTCCTTTTCCGCCGAGGAAATCCAGAACCAGCTCGATGGGATCGGGGCCAGTTACCGCCGGTTCAGCAAACGTGAAGTCGCGACCTGGACGGCCGAGCAACTGGCGCAGGAGAAAGTCGTAGGCTGGTTCCAAGGGCGCATGGAATTCGGTCCCCGGGCCCTCGGGGCTCGCAGCATCCTGGGCGACCCACGGTCGACCAAGATGCAGTCGATGATGAATCTCAAGATCAAGTTTCGCGAGAGCTTCCGGCCTTTCGCGCCCGCGGTGCTGCGTGAAGCGGTTTCGGAATACTTCGAGCTGGATTGCGATTCGCCCTACATGTTGCTGGTGGCTCCGGTACGCGAAAAGATCCGGCTTCCGATGACGGAGGAACAGCAGAAGCTCTTTGGCATCGACAAGCTTCATGTGCCGCGCTCAGCGATTCCAGCCGTAACACACGTCGACTATTCGGCGCGGGTGCAAACCGTTCGTCCCGAAGAAAACGGCATCTACTATCACTTGATTGCGGAGTTTGCCCGCCTCACAGGCTGCCCGGTCCTCGTCAACACATCCTTTAATGTGCGCGGCGAGCCGATTGTCTGCACGCCGGAGGACGCTTACCGCTGCTTCATGCGGACCGAGATGGACGTGTTGGTGATCGAGGACTTCGTTCTCGAAAAGAGCGCCCAGCGCGAATTCGCGGATGACGTTGCCTGGCAGGAGGTTTTCCAGCTTGACTGATCCCATCAACGAACAAGCACAGGCACGGAAATCAGCGCTGGCCGTCGGCTGCGTCTTTCTGCTGATTGCGATGTGGAACGCCTGGCGGGGGCGGCCGGAAATCTGGATGCCCACGGCAGCTGTGGGATCGCTGCTGCTGCTCACCGGACAATTCTGGCGAACCGGCGCGATGCGATTTCACCAAGGCTGGATGCGGTTCGCACACGCTCTCGGCTACATCAACAGCCGAATTCTCTTGTCTCTGATGTTATATCTCATTTTTACTCCCTTTGGCACCGTGTCGCGTCTGGTGGGACGCAACCCTCTTGGCCGTCGAGGATCAAAGCAGCCGAGTTACTGGATTCCGAAAGCCCGGCCGCGTCAGGCGCAACAGCAGTTTGAGAGACTGTTTTGAGCGATGTTTGGGATAGCTACGGGGGTGCTCCCCGCCGGAGGATAGCGTAGGCTATGAGTAAGTTTTCGTTAATGAGTGAATTCGCACTCTTTTTGCGAGAGAACAAGAAGCTTTGGATGTTGCCCATCGTCTTAACGCTGGTGCTGCTGGGCGCGCTTCTGGTGTTCGCGCAGGGATCAGCGTTGGCGCCGTTCATCTACACGATTTTCTAGATGTCGCAGGGCGTTTTTCTCCGGATCGAAGCCATGAGACGGGATTCGGTGTGGCCGGGGACTTTCATCGATCTAACACCCAGAGCGGGCGATGTGGGAATCCAAGCGAATGCGGCCTAGCGCGCCTCTGGCTTAAGCCAATAGCCGATGATCACCGCAGCAGTCGCGAAGGCCCATCTTTCCTCGTACGGGCTGTATGCATGCGAAAACACCATATAAACAGCCGCCGCTAGGGGAACGATCGTCACAATCACCGGGAGGCCTGCCGACAGGCCTAGCCGCGGAACAAAGAGCAGGAAAACGACTCCGAAGAACAAAACAGCCGGGAACGCATCCATCGCTGCCAACCTCCACGACGAAGGACCTTCTTCCTGTTTCTATCGGATGATTTCCCTCTCCCTTGATACCCGGTTGCAGCCTCGCTGCAAGGAGGCCGGACGAAGACACGCCACGGCAGCGGCCGCCCGCCAACGGAGGAGGCGACGGGAGTCGATGTCCCGCGAAACTGGGGACGCCCAAAACTACTGCGACGAGAAGCGAAACTCAGTGGTCGAACGATAGGTCTGGCCGGGTTCGAGAGCCGTCGAGGGAAAGCCGGGCTTGTTGGGTGAATCGGGGTAGTGCTGGGTTTCCAGACAGAAGCCGGCCCGCTTCTGATAGGCGACACCACCTCTACCTGTTATAGAGCCATCAAGAAAGTTTCCGGCATAGAACTGAATGCCCGGCTCCGTGGTAAAGACCTCCATGGTGCGGCCGGTCTCCGGCTCGGAGACACGGGCTGCAAGCGAAAGGCCGTTACCCTGGCGGCCGAGCACCCAGTTGTGGTCGTAACCTCCGCCGAACTGCAGCTGCTCCTCGGCCTGTTCGATCCGCGCTCCAATGGCTACTGGCTGCCGGAAGTCAAACGGTGTTCCTTCCACCGGCCGCAACTCGCCGGTCGGGATCAAGGTCTTATCCACCGGAGTAAAGGTCTCCGCGTTGAGAGTCAACTCATGCCCGAGGATAGGGGAGGACCCGGCATCTTTCAGATTGAAGTAAGCGTGATTGGTCAGATTCACGACTGTCGGCTGATCTGTCGTGGCTTCGTAGTCAATCCGGAGAACGTTCCCGTCGGTAAGCGTATAGGTAACTCTGGCGGTCAACGTCCCGGGATAGCCTTCCTCGCCGTCGGGACTGATGTACGTGAGCGACAGGGCGACACCATCGGCCGCATCGGTCTTCTCGGCCCTCCAGACAACTTTGTCAAAACCCTTAATCCCCCCATGCAGATGGTTGGGGCCATCGTTTGCCGCAAGTTTGTAGGTCTTTCCAGCAAGTGTGAATTGCGCCTTGCCGATGCGATTCCCGTAGCGGCCGATCAATGCTCCCAAATAGGGACTGTTGTTCCTGATATAGCTTTCCAGATCGTCGTGGCCGAGCACTACGTCGCCAAGCGCGCCGGTACGATCCGGCGTCTTCAGAGAGATGAGGATGCCGCCATACGTACTAATGTGGGCCTCCATCCCTTTCGCGTTGGTCAGGGTGTAGAGTTCCGCCGCGGTATCGGCCGGCGTCTTGCCAAAATTCTGCACGGTAATTCCTTTCACGCTGCCAGGCGAAACGGCGGCGCCCTCTTTCAGTTCGGACGGGCCACATCCTGTCCCGAGGAGGGGCAGCAGGGCAAGGGTCAATAGAATTCTGGCACAGCGGCCGCTCTTTGCACTATTCGACATGGAAACCCTCCGCCAGTGAGTTGAAGCCTACCCCTCGCAGGCCCCGAATACGAACTGTCCCCCGGAGCGGGGCGCGAACCGGGTCTCAGCTTCCCCGGCAAACGCCGTATCATAACACGTAAGCGCTTTCATCAGCATCGCAGGTGATGGGGCACTCCATGGTCCGGTCCAACTCAGCCAGTGTCTCCTTTGGGCGACCTCCATCCCCCAGGCCAAACCGGGAGCGCCTTAGGCGCAGCTGGGTCTCCCCAGGGCCGGCAGGAGACCGAAAATGTTGATTCCTGGGAATTTCTAGCATACCTACCAGGTAAGGCCCTTAGGGCAAACTAGGACCTTTCCTGGAGCCATATCCTACGACCGCCTGATTGTAGACATACGAACAGAGTCGTATGCTTATGTTTTGGTATGTGTGGGTTGGAGTTCTCCTCACACGGGGCGCGCCTACTTGCGGGAGTACGGCGCGCCCTTTTTTATTGCCGCAAAGGCTTTTCCTCTCTCGTACGACGCCCTCCTTTCTCCGCGCCGCGGAAGCGGCCCCAAAACCCGGCACCGTAGCGAGGCGGAAGCACGCGCGTCCCGGTCGAGGTTGCCGTGAGATCGGCGTTCCGCCCCGGCGCGTAGAATGGGAAAGGTCACAAAGTGTCCCGAAGCTCCGCAAAAAGGGTCCTCGGGAAGGCCGCTTGAAAATCGCCTTGCTCCCCATCGCTCTCACCATTGCCGGTTCGGACCCCTCTGGAGGGGCGGGTCTGCAGGCTGATCTGAAAACCTTTCAGCAATTCGGCGTCTACGGGATGAGCGTTGTCACGCTGTTAACGGTTCAGAATACGCAGCGCGTAAGCTCCGTGGATCCTCTAGTTCCTTCCTACGTCACAGCGCAACTCGAGGCCGTGACCAGCGACATGCCGCCGGCAGCAGCCAAAACCGGCGCGCTTGGATCGACAGGCGTGATCGAGGCAGTGGCGGCCTGGGCTCGAGGGATCTCGTTTCCGCTGGTCGTGGACCCGGTGATGGTGAGCAAACATGGAGCGCCGCTGCTACAGGATGAAGCGCGCGAAGTGCTGGTGCGATTGCTGTTACCGCAGGCCTCCCTCCTGACTCCCAATCTGCCGGAGGCCTCAGCGTTAGCAGCGGTGGAAGTGACCGACCTGCCATCGATGGAAGACGCAGCCCGCAGGATCGCAGACCTGGGCCCGAGCGCAGTGCTCGTCAAAGGAGGGCACCTCATCGAAGACGCCGTTGACGTCCTTTATCGTGAAGGGCGCATGGAACACTTCACAGCCCGGCGCATCGCCTCGCACCACACGCATGGAACGGGTTGCACCTACTCGGCGGCGATCACGGCAGGACTGGCCCATGGCCAGGATCTCTCCGCCGCCGTGCGGGCCGCGAAGGAGTACATCACCCGCGCCATCGCCACAGCGCCTGGCCTCGGCCACGGCTGCGGGCCTGTGAATCACGCGTCCAAGGAGCCCTGATGACCCATCGACCAACGTCCAGAACCGCGTGTTTCATGCACTCCACTTGTGCCTTCCTTGTGCTGGCCTTCGGCGGCGCTTTGCAGGCGGCCGAAATTCCACCCACCGCCGGGCGTATCCAGCTTTTCAACGGCAAGAGTCTCGAACATTTCGACACGTTCCTGCAGGACAAGGGGTGGAACAACGACCCTGACCGGGTCTTCCGGGTCCAAGGCGGCATGGTACGCGTCTCGGGCAAGGAGTTCGGCTATTTCGTCACAAAAGAGGAATACGGAGACTACTACTTGCGGGCCGAGTTTAAATGGGGTGAAGAGACACACGATCCCAGAAAGGAAAACGCGCGCGACAGCGGCATCCTTTACCACGTCGTGGGTGAACACAAGATCTGGCCCAGGTCGATCGAGTTCCAGATCATTGAAGGTGGAACGGGCGACATCATCGTTCTTGACGGAGCCGAGCTGACAGTTAAGGGCGAGACGAAGAATCGCGGCCGGTTCGACCGGTTCAATAAGGGTCCCTGGAAGGACGAAACTGGGTACCGTGATCCCGCCGGCGAGGTGGAGAAGCGTCGCGGGCAATGGAATGTCGTTGAAATGGTTGCCGACGGCGACCACGTGAAATATTGGGTGAACGGCAGGGTCGTCAATGAAGGAACAAAGGCAAGTTTAACGCGTGGCAAGATTCTTTTTCAGTCCGAAGGCGCGGAGATCTTCTTTCGCCGAATAGAGTTGCGTCTGTTCAAGAAGAACACGAAGTAAGCCCCACCACATCAACGTTGGCACTGCCGACATTGCGCGTCAGCTTGGCGCAACACTCGCTGGCCGCGGTTCCAGATCGTTTCCCAACAAGCCTCCCGGTTAAGAGCTTCGTCAAATCTGTATTAAGAACGTAAAGCCTTGTGGCGCCATGTCACCGAAGGCGGCATCTCCGCATCCCAAGGACAGTGGCTGCCTTGAGCAGGACCATCATGACGAGATTTCCAAGGCGCTTCCGCGGAAAGGGACAGTCGCCGAGTTTCCGCGTGTTAACACGGCACACGGCGCCGAGCTGTCGCGCGCGCGAATCATGGCAAGCCACTCAAGTCGCCCAGTGAACCATCACCGGCAGCACCTTCCAACCCAGCTTTCAAAGGAGTATGAATGACCATCAGATCCGAACTCCAGAATTCAAGCCTTGTGCCCAGGCGGCAAGCTTTGCGCGTCCTGGGTGGCGCCGGAGCGGCTTTGCTTGTTGGCGGAAGCCAGCGGCGAGCCTCTGCACAGGCTGTCTTCGATTGCGTGCTATCGCCCGAAATGACCGAAGGGCCGTATTGGGTCGATGAGAAACTCAACCGAACGGACATCCGGGTCGACCCATCGAACGGATCGATCAAACCGGGCACGCTGCTGAACCTATCCATCACGATCTACGCTGTTACCAGCGCGAGTTGCGCGCCTCTATCGGGCGCCTACGTTGATATCTGGCATTGTGATGCGGGTGGTCTGTATTCAGACGTATCGGCGAACAACACCGTAGGCCAGAAATTCCTGCGTGGCTACCAAATCACGGACGACGAGGGGGTGGCCAACTTCACAACTATCTATCCGGGTTGGTATAGCGGCCGCACAGTCCACATTCACCTCCGTGTACGGACCTATTCCGGCAGCCAGGCGTTAGACCAGTTCACGTCCCAGCTCTATTTCGACGATTCGGTGACGGACCAAGCTTTCACCCAAGCTCCCTATAACACACGAGGAACCCGAAACACGCGCAACACGAACGACAACATTTACAACGGACAAACGAGAACGCTGCTCACCCTCACGCAAACGGCCGCGGGATATTCCGCCCACATTAACGTCGGTGTGAGCCTGGAGACACCGCCCAGCGCGGCGCCGACATTAGCCTCCGGCGGCGTCGTGAACGCCGCGACCTACGCCGCTGGTGTCGTACCCGGAGGATGGATTAGCATCTTCGGCCAGAACCTGGCGGCATCGACCCGCACCCTGGCGTCCTCAGATCTGGCGAACGGGTACTTGCCGACATCCCTTGGCGGAGTGAGCGTTCAAATCAATAACAAAGCGGCGTTCATGCACTACATCAGCCCGACACAAATCAACGTGCTAGCGCCCGCTGACGACAGCGTGGGGGCGGTTCAGGTCACCGTTACCAACGCCATTGGAACCTCTCACGCACAAACGCCGAACCTGCAAAGCATTCTGCCGGGGCTGTTTGTGATCGACGGCTATGTGGCCGCCGTGCGCCTGGATGGGACAATCATCACGGGTGGTGCATCGAATGCGACGGGCACAAGACCAGCCGCCAAACCAGGCGACATCATTTCGTTGTACGGCACAGGCTTCGGTCCAACCAATCCGGCGGCCGAGACAGGGCTGGTGTTTCAAGGCGCTTATCCCCTCAGCAATGACCTCACGATAACGATCGGCGGCCTGGTAGCAGCGCATTCCTTCGCCGGCATCGTCGCGGCGGGACTTTACCAATTCAACATCACCGTGCCTGCTTTGGGAAACGGTGACCACGATGTTCGCATTCAGATCGCGGGCTTGCAAACCCCTGCCGGCGTGCCGCTGAAGGTCCAGAGCTAAGCCTGAGCGGCCCCAGGGACGTTGCGCTTTTTGACCGCTGGACTTCCGTCGAGCGTCTCTAGCGCCGCGCAGCACCTTACACTGCCGTACGCGGTTTCGCCTCGGACGACGCGCCCTCGAGATACCGCGGCAGTGCATGGGCGAGCGGCCCTGCCACGGCCGTCGTTTCGTTTGGCATCTCACCGTTACAGCGAGGTGATCAACTCGCTGTTGTCCTGACCTGATGCCGGCGCAAAACTGCCGGCATCGCCGCTCCTCCGCAACGAATAATCACTCTGTGTTCTTTGACACATCGCCGGTGCAATTTGTTGCTATTTATGCTATTTCCATTCCCAATACAGATTTAACTCAACCTTTACATTTGCGCCGCAACGCCGTGTTCTTGAGCCACGTTCAAACAACAAGCTTTTAGTGGCGGAGCATCGTGATGAAAGGCCCGCCGTTGATTGCAGTCCACCAGGAGGAAAACGTTTGTCACCCAAACCTCTCGAGAACCAGCGTGCTGGCTTTCGCTTGCGCCGGTATCACGGCTGCCCAAACCGATTCAGGACCGCACACGGGTCCCAGTAACAAAGACCTGATTGCCTAAACAATACTCCGGACGGAAATTTGCTTGTTAGCCGTGACGCAGAACGGAGGACCAATTTGTCGCCGTGCAAATGCCCCAGGAACCAAGTTAGCAGGAGGTGAATTTGTCCATTCAGCCCAGGAATTCGCTCCCTTACAGGATCCCCTCTTCCGGCATCTTCCTAGTCCTGTGGTTGCTGGCAGGTGCAACTGCCTTCTCCCAGAACCGGGAACTCGTGCCTCCGGCGGTCTTTCGCAAGAGTCCGGGCGTGTCACCACGCTCCTTGCCACCGGGCCAACGCGAGCGCCTAAGCCGTCCAATCGCTCATCAACTGGGCCCCCTCGCCGAGGCGGAGCTTCTGCGACTGAAAACGCGCGCCGGCCTGAAGGCCGTCGGCATTCACCGTAGCTTGGCCGGTATGGGGATCCAGTACGACCGGGGACGCCGCGCAAACAGCATGGTTGTGGCCGGAGCGTGGTCCGTGCGCGACGGCTCGCGAGTGTGGCGTTATGCTATCGACTCGGAGGACGCCGTGGGAATTCGCGTTCATTTCAGCGACTTCGCTGCCGGCATGGGGAGGGTTTGGGTATACGCCGCGGACGCCGGTGATACCCGCACTGAGTCGTTCAGCGGCGGCGGCCCGACGGGCGATGGAGACTTCTGGAGCCAAACCGTTTTCGGCGGTGAGGCGATCATAGAGTTCGAGCCCGACCCGGCCAGTGCGGCGGACGAGACGACACCTTTCCAGATCAAAGAGGTCGCGCACCTTTGGCGCACACCTAACACGATTGCGGGCTTTACCGCTGGCGCACACTCGCCTGGCGTCCGTTCCATACCCCACTTCCTCGAGCAGCTGCCGGCGACGGCTTTGGGGAGTTCCCTCGCAGCCTCGGCCGGATCTCCCAACTATTCGCTCATTGGCGCCGAGGCCGCCCCCTGCCAGGTGGACGTTACGTGCTACGCGGAGTGGGAACAGACATCGCGGGCGGTCGGCTTGATTCTGTTTGAGTCACAGGGCAGTTCGTACGCCTGTTCCGGCACGTTGCTGAACACTCGGGACCAGTCGTTTACACCCTATTTCCTCACGGCGGCCCACTGTATCACGTCGGAGGCTGATGCGCGCACCGTGGAAGCCTTTTGGCTGTTCCGCAACACAACCTGCAATGGCCAACCACCGGCCGCTTCGACGCTGGTCTCGACTCTGGGCGCGCGACAGATTACCCGTTTGGGCGATTTCAACGATCCGAGGGGCGATTTCAACCTGCTGCTGCTCGCGGCAGTTCCCGATGGGGTGGTTTTCGCCGGATGGGATCCCAGTAGCGTGGCATTTGGAACGTCCGTGGCCGGTCTCCATCATCCGGCGGGAGAACAAGAGCGTATCACGTTCGGGACCGCCGTCCGGGATGACTTCTACGGCGCCTCCGATTCCTACTTGATTGTGCAGGAGAACCTCGGGAGAACCGAACCCGGCTCGTCCGGATCAGGCCTGTTCAGATCGCCAAATGTCCTCACCGGAGTCTTGAGCTTCGGCCGGGAACTGCGCCGCGGTCAGACGGTGTGTGACTTGCAACCCGCCTATGTCGGCTACTCGCGGTTCTCGGAGTTGTACCCGAGGATCAGCGGCTACTTGGAGGGTTCGCTTCCCCCGCCCGACCCTGACACGCCCCTCGTTTCAGGTGTGCCGCGCGAGTTTTCCTTGGAAGCGGTGAGCCGGCCGACATTGTTCCAAGAACCCGACCTCCGCGTTGAAGTGGGGGAGAACGCGGTCAGCTTAACCATCGATTTGGGTGGGGTTTCCCCGGGGACGGCCGACGTCGATATCTATGTGCGACGCCAGACGCCGCCCGTTGTCTCCGGCGGAGTGGCCGTCGCGGACTTCGAATCCACCGGCCCCACGAGCACTGAGCGCATTATCGTCACTCGCACAACGGCTCCGCCCCTTCAACCGGGGACGTACTACGTCCGGTTGGCGCTCATGACCCGCTTTGTCAACGCGACCGGCCGTGTGACGGCGACGATCGAACCTCCTCCAGGACTCTCGCAGGATGCTCCAGGCATCCAGGCCGTCCTTCACGCGGCGAGCCAACGCGTGTCCAACATTGCGCCTGGACAGCTTGTTTCGATCTATGGTTCGCACCTCGGCCCCGACGCCGGCGTGCAACCAGGCTTGGATGCCGCGGGAAGAATTCCCACATCGGTGAGCGGAGTTTCCGTCACGTTTGATGGGGTTGCCGCGCCGATTCTTTTCGCGCGAGCCGACCAGATCAACGTGCAGGCGCCCTACGAGATCGCGGGTCTAGACTCGGCCAGCATCGTTGTGTCGTACAACGGGCTTGTCTCCCAGCCTTTTGCGGCCAACATTGCCGCGAGCGCACCTCAAATCTTCGCCCATTCCGACGGCACCAACCGCGCGGTTGCGTTTAGCCAGGACAGATCGTTGATCTCCGCCGAAAATCCAGCCGTGCGCGGCCAGATTATCTACTTCTACGTTAGCGGCGAAGGCGTTGTCACTCCCGCGCTCGCCACCGGCGCCACCGCCTCTATCCAGACCACTCTGCCCACCCCCGTGCTGCCTGTCTCCGTGCAACTGGGCGGCGCCGCTGCAAATGTCCTGTTCGCCGGCATCCCGCCTGGACTCGCCGGGGTGATGCAAGTCAACGTGATCGTTCCCAGTGACTCGATCACGGGCCCGGACGTATTTCTCTCCGTGCGCGTCGGCAACGCCCAAAGCAACGCGGTTGCCTTGGCAGTGCGGTGATGCGGTGCGGCATGGGTGTGGAACGGTGGGTGAAACCTTCGTGCGATTCTTTATTCGCTAAACCTGTATCCAACGCCGCGAACGGTGTGAATGTGCCTGGGGCTCTGCGGGTTGTCTTCAAGCTTCTGGCGCAGCCAGGCGATATGCACATCCACGGTTCGAGATGAGACTTCACTCTGATACTCCCAGATGTTCTGCAACAGTTCGTCGCGGGAAACCACCGTGCCACGGCGGTCAATCAGGTATCGTAGCAACTGCATTTCCTTGGCGGCCAAGCTGACAAGTTGTCCCTTTTTCCACACCTGCCCGCTTTCAAAATTGGCTTCCACATTGCTGAACGCAAATTGCGCCACCGGAACACGTTTCTTCTTTGTTATTCGGCGCAGCAAGGCTTCGACGCGGGCCAGAAGTTCCGCGGGATCGAAGGGTTTGGCGAGGTAGTCATCGGCGCCCAAGCGCAATCCCACCACCCGGTCGACCACCTGCATCTTGGCCGTCAGCATCAAAATGGCGGTGTCACAACCCTGCCGGCGCAACTCTTTGCAAACCTCAAAGCCGCTCTTGCCCGGAAGCATAACGTCGAGAATGATTAGATCGAATTCTTTTGCGGCACCCTTCGCCAGGCCGGAAGCACCGTCCATGGCCGTGTCCACGATGTATCCCTCGGCCGTCAAGAGGTCCGATACCGTGAGGCTCAGTCCCGGTTCGTCTTCCACCAGAAGAATTGTGGCGCTCATACGGATTTGCCGTTGCCCGCGGGGATGCGAAGGATGAAGCTTGTTCCTGAGCCTGCCTGGCTTTGAACGCGAACCGTTCCTCCGTGGGCTTCCACCGTCTTCTTTACCAGATTCAGACCAAGTCCCGTCCCATGGACCTGGTCTTGCACCGCCTTCTTGCCGCGAAAGAAAGCGTCAAACAGGTAAGCTTGCTCCTCAGGAGGGACGCCCGGTCCATGGTCTTCAACACGAATTTCAATCCAACGTCTATTGCCGGCGGAGACGCCCGCGGCGAAAACTCCGAGCCACCGCTCTCCTTCTATGCCATATTTCACCGCATTGCTGATGAGATTCTGAAGGGCATACTGCAACGCTGTGGCGTCTCCGAAAATCGGGGCGAGACCAGGCTCGACGCGTTTCTCGACCTGGCAGTGTTCTTCCCCAAGAATTCCCCGGCTCGATTGCAGGCTCGCGTCGATCAGATCCTCGACCGATACAGGCTCCCGCTCGTGAATGACACGGCCCTTCTTCGCACCGGCGAACCGCAGGACCTGCTCCACCAGCGCGGTCAGCTTCTCACTCTCGCGTTGAATGAGTTCTCCGTACTGCTCGACTTGACTGGGATTCGCGGCCAGCTTGCCCCGTAGGTTGTAGGCGGCCGTTCGTATCACGGTGAGCGGAGTGCGCAACTCGTGTGAAACACCTGCGACAAACTCCATTTCCACTTCAGCCAGCCTTTGTGCCTGCCGCGAAAAGCGCAGCAGCGCAACACCGGTCGCCACAAGCAGCAGAAGAATCACGGCGGAAATTGCCAGGTTCCTTTGCCGCGCCCGCCCGACGATCACTGCCAGCGAGCCCGCCTTAGACCAAACCGACAACTGCCAGCGGCCCCTGGCTGTGTCGCCTGGCCCTTGCATGTCCTGCCGTGCCGGCGGCTCGCCACGAACTCGCGCGCCGAAACCAGGACGATACGGTTGAGGCTCGCGCGTTCCGGGGCCGATGCCGCCCGGAGCAACGCTAAAGAGTGTCACCGCCGCATCGGGTTCACCACTCTGTGAAAGCGCCTGGGGATCACCGGTCCGATAGATAATCTCTGATGGACGCCCCCTGGCGACGACTTCCACCTGGTACTCATCCGCGTAGCTTTCCCCTAGAAAGCGCGCCAAGAGGCTGGGAAGCAGAATGTCAGCCGCGTACCCGGGATTCACTTCGGCGAGTAACCAATCCTGCTCCTCCCCCCTGTCAAACCCTCCGCCTGGACCGTCTCCGGCGCCGCCAAATCTAGGAACATCTATCAGAGTTGTATCATCGACCACCCTCGATCCCTGGCGGGAGGCCGGTCCCTTGGGATCTGCTTTCGTCCTTCCGGGATCACGCGACTCACCTCCCGGAGGTGCAGGACCGCGGGGCCGTGGCGACCGGCGGGAACGGCTTGCCACCCAGTCCCTCATGAAACTCCATTCCGCAGGCCACTCCATCGGGACGAAGGTTCCGCTTTCCGCAGTAAGTACTCGCAATATCGGTTGCCCGCCTGCCTGCCAGGCGATCGCAACACGGCGGAATAATTCCGGCCGCCCTGTTGTCTCACGCCAGAGTTGGAAGCGCCGTTCGTAAGCCGCCTCCCGCCCCAAGTCAGCTACTTCCGCTCCGGTGGGAGCCAACGCCGCGCAGGCCGCGCTCAACTCGGCATTGAAGGCGCGGCTAAGTTCGTTGAGATTGGATTGCAGCTTTTCTTGGAGATTTTCCTGTTCCGCCTCACTGACCTCGCCGATCCAGCGATATTGCAGTACCGCCAGCAAGCAAACCAGGATGACCAGGAGTGTCAGCGATAGCCACGAAAACAGAGCTCGCCGCCCAATTCGTTCGCCCATAGGGGATTCCGGTGAGAGTCCAGAAAGCGGTAGTGGACACCCCCTTCCTCTACAATAGGATGGTCTCAGGCTGGCCGTGCAAAGTACAGGTAAGCAATGAGCTAAGAACGTTAAGTTAGGTAGTGGGCTCGGGCGGATTCGAACCGCCGACCTGCCGCTTAGGAGGCGAGCTAGCCTTTCCAAGGCGCGCGCTATCGTCCAATTTGCCGCGCTGTTCTCCTGGAGATTCAAGAGAAAGTCCAAGCTTAACCGTGCGGGAAACAGTTTCTTGCGGTGTACGGGACGACCTCCGAATTCCCCTTATCCATTCGCAAACCTGGTCATTCGATCTCCTAATCCGGCGAAAGTGCGCGCTGGTACCCCATCGTTCACCTATACTGGGGCTGAAAGGAGAGAGACCTCATGATCCCTCGTCGCTTGGTGTCCGTCTTTGTCTTTGGGGTTGCTTGCTTTGCTCAGGACCTGGCGAGGATGCATGATGTCGTTCAGTCCTACGTCTCGAAGCAACAGTTCATGGGCTCCGTGCTCGTGGCGCGAGGAGACGATGTGTTGTTCAGCAAGAGCTACGGTTCGGCAAACCTGGAGTGGGATATCCCCAACACACCTACAACGAAGTTCCGATTGGGATCGGTGACCAAACAGTTCACGGCGGCTTCCATCCTGCTGCTGGAAGAACAGGGCAAGTTGAAGATCGATGATCCGGTAAAGACCTACCTAGGGGATGCACCACCGGCCTGGGCCAAAATCACTATCTTTCATCTCTTGACGCACACATCAGGGATTCCGAGTTTCACAGGTTTTTCGGAGTACCGCCAGATGAAGCTTGTTGAAACACCCGTGGAACAGATCGCGGCGAAGTTCCGCGATCTGCCCCTGGAGTTTGAGCCCGGCGAGAAGATGAGTTACAGCAACTCGGGCTATCTGCTGTTGGGCTACCTTATTGAGAGGATCAGCGGACAGAGCTACGAAGAGTTTGTGCAAAAGAACATTTTCACCCCGCTCGGCATGAAGGATTCCGGCTATGATTCCAACTCGGCGGTGATCGCGCGCCGCGCCAGCGGCTACTCCCCCGGCCCGAATGGTCCGGTAAACGCAGCCTTTATCCATATGAGTATTCCCCACGGGGCGGGGGCGCTGTATTCAACAACCGAGGACTTGCTGCGGTGGGAACAGGCGCTGTATGGGGGAAAACTGGTCTCGGCCCACCCCCTTCAAAAGATGACCACGCCGTTCAAGGGCGATTACGCCTTCGGGCTTGTCGTTCGCAGCGTTGCAGGCCGCAAGCAAATCTCGCACGGGGGAGGTATTGAGGGGTTTAACACGTCGCTGGCCTACTATCCCGACAGCAAGGTTTCGATAGTGGTGTTGGCCAACCTGAACGGCCCGGTTGCGGACCAGGTTTCTCAGCACCTAGGGAAGCTCGCCCATGGCGAAGAGGTGCGATTGACGGCGGAGCGGCAAGAGATCAAGCTCCCTCGGGAAACGCTGGCGGCCTATGTGGGCACCTACCAACTAACGCCGCAGATCAGGTTGATGATCACCTTGGACGGAGATCAGCTAATGACACAGCTATCCGGACAGCGGAGGTTTCCCGTGTTTGCGGAGGCGGAGACGACGTTTTTCCTCAAGGCGGTGGATGCACAACTGGAGTTCGTGAAGGATGAGAAGGGATCGGTAGCGGCTGCCATCCTGCACCAGAATGGGCGCGACCAAACCGCACCACGTGTCAGCGACACCGTGGCCGAGAGGAAGGAGATTACCATCGCACCTCAGATTCTAGAATCTTATGTTGGTTCCTACGAGTTGCGGCCAGGAGTTTTCATGGTGGTCACGCTTGAAGAAGGGCAGTTAATCACCCAGCTGGGGTCGCAGCCCAAGGTGCCTGTGTTCCCGGAATCGGAGACGGCTTTTTTCGCTAAAGTCGTCGACGCGCAGGTTGAATTTACGAAGGATGAGACGGGCGCGGTCACCGCTCTCGTGCTGCATCAAGGGCCCAACAACCTCCGGGCTTCCCGGAAATGACCGTGACGGTCTTTGCGGCGGCGATCATTGGCTCCGAGCAGCCTGCAACCTGAGCGAACAGTGCGCCGGCAGATCTCATTACCTGGCCGGCCGCGTCAGAGATTTTTCGTAACGCCACACCTCCAACAAAAAACTCCCGTCCGACGTTTCCACATTGTCGACCATGGTTCCGGTTCGATACCAACCGCATTTTTCATAGAATCTTGCGGCGCGTTCATTTCCGATTGCGCATGCGAGCCAAGCGATTTCGACGCCACTCTCCGAAAGCCGGGCCTCCGCATCAGCAATTAACGCAAAGGCGACTCCTGAACCACGGAACTCTGCCGAAACGAAAAGCTGATAGAGTTGGTCATCCTTTACGATGCAAGAGCCAACGGGGGCACCGGACGAGCCCACTACGCGAATCTTAGGACTCGCCGCCTGAATCCTGTTTCTAAAACTCTCCAGCGTGCGCAGTCGTGTCAATTCCCCCGGTACGATCTGGGCGTGAGCATCGTGCCAGGCGTCGTACCAAAGCTTTGCCAGATCGTCGATCTCTCCTTCCGCAGCGGCTCTAACAATCCACTGTGTCACCCCGACATTGTACTTTTTTGCAGGCTTCGGTTGAGCAGCGTGGGCCCTCATCGGCTGCACGGCCGGACGATCGTTTTGCGGTCAAGGATGACTCATAGTCTAATGATGTCCCGGTGGGTCTGAGTGATTTCCGAGCTTGCCGCTGGACGTACCAGGGCCGCTCCAAAAGCTGAAGCTGAAAGCAATGAGATGAAGTGGTGGGCTCGGGCGGATTCGAACCGCCGACCTGCCGCTTAGGAGGCGGCTGCTCTATCCATCTGAGCTACGAGCCCACAGTTGGCGAATGGCCAGTTGTCAGCGACCACCCAGGTGCAATGGAGTCCTCCCTGAGTTTATCAAAGTGCTCAGAAAGCTACTCCAAAGGGAGTCCCGCGCGATTCTACAATCCCGCGCAATGCACGTATCAGGCGCCGGCACGATCGATCCGTGGTGCGAGTGAGGTTACGATCCGCCTTCCGGCGTCCCATCAGCTAAACCCTCCGTAAGCCATCGCATCGCCTCGTGACGCTCGCCGGTCACGAAGAAATCGGCGCCTTCAGAGATCGCAATCGATTCGGCGAATTTGTTGATCTGATGAGCCGGAAATAGAGCAGCCAGCTTGATCTGCCGCAACTTCGACGCGATTTGCCGCCCGGCACAAATCGCTCGAATTCCAGCACCCGTCCCTCAATCTGACATCGAGGCAATCCACCAGAAGCCTGTTGCAGCGTCGCGCCTTACAATCCTCCGCAAGGGCGTCGATCAATTCCCGAACCGCATCGAGTTTCCATTCTCCCGTGACCTTGGCGATCAGGTAGCCTTGCCCGTCTTCCATGTGATACCGGAGTTGCATCACTCGCCGCCTTCTGGATCGAGACTCTCCCCCGTGCTGTAACGGGACGATCGTAGAACACCACCCTCCGCCGCGAAGTTCCTTGACGTGCTTTGCGAAACCATGTCCCGAATAGCAAGCCGGCGCGTCGAGTCAAATCGAGACAGTGTGCGCCAGGACCATTCTCCAACTTGCCGCGCCCGCGGCGCAAACGTCAAGGACAATGCCTCCCGTTCACATAGTGCGTTCGCGCTATTGTCCCCCACGTATCGCGGCACTATACTGGCGCATTGCCCCTGCGATCAGTCCTGCCGAATCGGAACTATGGCCTGGTTCTTGTAGCGGTGGCCTTCCTGGCAGTCTCTGTCAGCTTCGGCCCGGTGATCGTTTTCACTTTCGGCGTGTTTCTCCGCCCTGTCACGGAAGAATTCGGCTGGAGCCGGGGGCAGGTTTCCCTGGCATTTTCCATCGCAGCACTGACAGTGAGTCTCACGTCACCGCTGATCGGCAGGCTCACGGACCGGCTCGGTCCCCGGCCAGTCGTCGTTGTTTGCGCCTCGATCTACTCCCTGGCCTTCGCGTCCCTCTCCTGGCTTTCCGGCGCTCTGTCGCGACTCTACGGCACCTACTTTTTGATCGGGCTTGTGGGCAACGGTGCGACCCAACTGCCGTACTCCCGGGCTATCACGGAGTGGTTCGATCGCGGCCGCGGCATGGCCCTGTCGGTGATGATGACAGGCGTCGGAGCGGGCATCGTCATCATGCCGGCGCTGGCGCAAAAACTCATCGAGGCTTACGACTGGCGCCACGCGTATCTCACTCTCGGGGTGATCATGTTGGCGGCGTCCGTTCCCCTGCCCTTGCTGCTGCTACGCCGAAGGGAATCCCGGCACGGAAACAAGCAGGAGGCCGCGCAAGCCGTAGGCATGACCGTGAAAGAAGCCTTACGCACGCCAGCTTTCCGGGGAATCTTGATTTGCTTTGCCTTGCTCTCGGTTTCTCTCAACGGCTGTATTGCTCACTTGGCGGCATTGCTCACCGATCGGGGCCTTAGCGGACAACAGGCGGCTTTGGCCGCGTCCGTCATGGGCGGCTTCACGATGGCTGGCCGCTTATGCACGGGCTGGCTTCTCGACCGTTATTTCGCGCCCAGGGTCGCGGCGATATTTTTTGCGGTTGCCAGCGCCGGAGTGCTGACGCTGCTGCTGCCAGTCACACAGTTCACGGCCTGGCTCGCGGCCGGCCTCATCGGTCTTTCCATGGGCGCCGAGGCGGATGCGATGCCCTATCTCATCAGCCGCTATTTTGGACTACGATCGTTCACAGAACTGTTCGGATACACCTTCTCTGCTTACGCGATCGCCGGCGCCCTGGGACCCGGGCTAATGGGCCTCGGCTTCGATCACTTCGGCAACTACCAAGTCGCGGTCGCCGGACTGACAGTGGCGATCGTAGTGGGAACCCTTCTCATGCTCCGACTGCCTCGCTTTGAAGGGAACACGCCGGTTTCTTGACCAGTCTTGTACAAAAAACATTTCTAACGCATTCCAATTAGTTCGATTCCATTAGTTCATTTCGATTATTGTTTTTCTCTTTTTTCACCGATACGATACGGGATCAACGGGGTGTGGTTGCGCGCAGGTTACGGTCTCAACTTTCCGAGACAACTGGGATAAGATTACCCCGCCATTCGTGGAGGCGAAGTGAAGAGAACCCTTTCAACCTGGCTGTTGGCAGTGTGCCTCGGGGCCGCTGCTCCCGCTTGGGCCCAAGACCCGACGGGCACGATCGAGGGGTTAGTGCTCGATCAATCGGGCGGTGTTATCGCTGGCGCGTCGGTGGCCGTCACGAATTCCAGCAACGGCCTCAGCTTCGAACAAAAGACCACCGGGAGCGGATCATTCCGGTTTCCTTTGCTGCCAATCGGCTCCTACGAACTGGCCGTCGCCGCGGAGGGATTCGCTCCGGCGACCCAGCGTCCGATCGGCCTCAGCATCGGCGATGTGGTGCGCCTCTCGGTTTCCCTTCCCGTCGCGGCCGCCCGGGAAACCCTCGTGGTGGAAGGAGAAGCGCAACTCGTCAGCACCGCTGACAACACCCTGGGCCGGGTGGTGAGCGGCCGCGAAATCGTGGAACTGCCTCTCAACGGCCGTAACTTCGCGCAACTCGGGTTACTGCAATCGGGCGTCGCGCCACCCACCGATGGCGTGTCGAAATCCGGCGGGTCTCTTCGCTCGGGACATTCCTACGCGGTCAATGGGCAGCGCCCCGAGTCCAACAATTATCTGGTAGACGGAGCCCGCACGGTGAACCGCGTGGATGGCGGATTTGCGTTGCGTGTTCCCGTTGACGCGATCGCCGAATTCAAAATCCTGACGCACACGGCTCCTCCGGAGTATGGCGGAACCAGCGGCGCGACCACCAGCATCGCTACCCGATCCGGTGGCAACGACTATCACGGGGTGCTTTACGAGTTCTTGCGCAACGACAAACTTGATGCCCGCAACTTCTTTGCAGCGTCGGTGGAACCTCTGAAGCAGAACCAGTTCGGCGCCACGGTCGGCGGACCGATCCGCCGCGACAAGGCGTTCTTCTATGGCTATTACGAGGGATTTCGCAACCGGCAGGGGGTGACGCGCGCGGCAGTGGTGCCTACCGCGGGCCAGCGAGAGGGCGACTTCTCGGGAATTATCGACCCCCTAACAGGCCAGCCACGGCCGTTGATCAATTACCTCTCAGGCCAACCCTTCCCAAACAACCGAATTCCCAGCAGCCAGATCAATCCGATCTCGCTGAATGTCCAAAAGTACTACCCGGCGGGCAATCTTGGCCCCTCTCTCTTCTCATCGACGGAGATCATGAGAAACGACTACGATCAGGGCGGAGCGAAAATCGACTGGGCACTCAGCGGGCGTGACACGTTCAGCTTCCGTTTCGCTCAGTCCCTCGCCTCCAACGTCAACCCGCTTTCGATCAAAGGGGCAGGCGTACCCGGGTTTCCCGTCGGCGACGATATCAACACGACACTGCTGGCTTTTGCGCAAACGCATCAGTTCTCGCCTTATGCCATCAACTCTTTCCGGGCTGCTTTCTTCCGCAACGACTTTCTTTTCGACCAACGGTTCAACAAGACACGGCCGAGCGAGCTTGGCTTTGGGTATCAGTCGACTCTCGATCTGGCCGAGGGTCCGCCGTTTTTCAACATCAACGGCTATGCTCCTGTCGGAGATCCTATCACCGGGCCGCGCGACACCGTTCAGAATAACTTTGAGATCTATGAATCGCTTTCCTGGTTTACGGGACGCCACAGCTTCAAGTTCGGCGGCGAATATCGCCAAACGGATATCGATGCCCACTATGGCATCGCTTCCAATGGCTTCTTCGTGTTTGCTCCCTTCCCGGCGAGCGACCCGTATGCCAATTTTCTGACGGGCAACCCGGTGGTCTTCTTCCAGGCCGGCGGCGACCTGGCGCGGACCATGCGGAACTGGGATCTGGCCGGTTTCGCGCAGGACGAGTGGCGAGTGCGGCCGAACCTGACATTGAATCTCGGTGTTCGGTGGGAGGTGATCACGCCTTTCGACGAAAAGAACGACCGTCTCAACGCCTTCGTTCCCGGGCAACGTTCGACCGTAGACCCGGCGGCTCCAACCGGCATCCTGTTTCCCGGTGATGCAGGAGTAACCAGCCGCATTGCTCCTGTTTACTCGCGCGCCTTGAGCCCGCGTCTAGGTATGGCCTGGTCACCGGCGGCGAAACTGTCAGTGCGGGCCGGCTACGGCATTTTCTGGGACGGTTTTACCAACGGCGTCAACGCCGTGCTGCAGGCGCCAGTCAGCGCCCTGCCCTGGACGCAGGCTTATCAGATTCCCGGGCCATTCCTGAATTTCGCGAATCCCTTTGGCTCGCAGCCACCGTTCGACCAGAACACGTATCCGAAACCGACAACCGTGCTTACGATCGACAACGGCATGAGGCCCACATACGCGCAGGATTGGAACTTCTCCATCCAACGCTCCTTCCTGGACAGCTACCTCGTGGAAGCCCAATACGTCGGCACCAAAGGAACGCGAGTGGCGCGCTTCATCGAGGCGAATCCCGCAGTCTATGGCCCGGGAGCCACCAGCCAGAACGCCGACAGGCGGCGCATCCACGCCGGCTGCCGGGACGCAGGCCCGTGCGACTTCGCCTCGGCCGGGCTGCTCGTCAATGCGACGAACTCCACGTACCATGCCGCTCAACTGAGCCTTTCCCGCCGCTTCAGCACCGGCGCCGGGTTCCAGATCTCGTACTGGCTGTCGAAGACGCTCGACTACGCCTCGAGCCTCAACCTGTCGGGATCAGCGCCGCAGTTGATCGCCGGGGAAAATGACCTGCCGCAGAATCCATTCGACTGGAACGCGGAGCATGGTCCCTCTCTATTCGATTCCCGCCACCGTTTTACCGCCAGCTTCCTTTACCGCATCCCCGGCTTTGGGAATGCGCGCGGAGCAAAGAAACTTGTGCTCGACGGTTGGCAGGTCAACGGCATCCTGACGCTTGCCACCGGCACTCCGTTCACGGTGTACGACACCACCAACGTCTCGTTGCAGGGGTCGCATCCCGAAGTCACGGGGTTCTTCTCCAGCCGTCCGGATGCCATTGCCAACCCTCACAACGGTCCGCATACCGTGGAGCAGTGGGTGTCTCCCAGTGCCTTTCGCAGACTCGACCCGATCACCGAAGCCGGCAACTTCGGCAACGCCGGACGCAACACCGTTCGCGGGCCCGGCGCCGGCAACTTTGATTTGTCGCTCCTGAAGGACTTTAGTGTTTCCGAAAGCACCCGCCTGCAGTTTCGGGCGGAGTGTTTCAACCTGACAAACCATGCCAACTTTTCTCTGCCTGTGAATAATTTGGCCTCGCCGAGCTTCGGCCGCATTCTGGAGGCCGGCGCAGCCCGCCTCATCCAGTTCGGGCTGAAGCTCATGTTCTAAGGAGCACTTGTTTTGGAACCAATGTATCTGCCCGCCGTCGAAAAGAATCCACGCCCCGAGGGTGAGTACGCTTCGCTGCTCGAGTCCTTACGAAAGGCCGGGGCGCCCACGCCTCAAATCATGCACCTGTTTGCCTACAAGCATGAAATGACCCAGCATCTACGGCAGCTTACGCAAGCAGTCATGCGGGGCCCCTCCCCGCTCACACCGGCCTTTCGGGAATTGATCGCGGCGTTTGTCTCGTCGCGAAACCAATGCCGTTTTTGCGCGGGATCGCATGTGGCCGTGGCCGCGAAACTCTATGAAGACCGCCCGCTGGTGGAAGCAGTGGTCCTCGATTACCGCAGCGCACCAATTCAGGAGGCCGAAAGGAAACTGCTGGCCTATCTAGAAAAACTGACTCTTGCCCCCGCTACAACGACAGCCGAGGACGTACAGCAACTGCGAGACATCGGATGGACCGACGAAGCTGTCTACGATGCGGTGACGGTTTGCGCCATGTTCAACTTTTATAATCGATGGGTCGAGGGATCGGGCGTCCAGGACATGCCGCAGGAAGGATACGAGGCGTCGGGCGAGCGGCTAGCCCGGCAGGGTTACGCCGGTTCGCTGGGTTCAGCAACGACCTAGCGACAGCACCGCCCGGAACAGTCACAACGCTCCAGCACGAACCCGTTCCTCGGGTCTGGTTGGCGTGAGCGTCGTGACTGTCCCTCCGCAGGAATACAAAAGGAGCACTGCATGCCCCACATTTCGCTTCCCGACTTCCCCGGCATTCGGGCGCTGCTGACCTACCGACCGGAGACATCGAAGCCCTTGAACGAACTGGCGGAGGTACTGCTTCGCGGCCCGAGCAGTCTGTCGCCCGGCGAACGGGAGCTGATCGCAGCCTACGTGTCGTCGCTCAATGACTGCCACTACTGCTGTTCCATCCACGGTTCCATCGCCGCGCATCAGTTGGAAGGCGGCGAGGAGCTCGTCGAGCGCACAAAGGAAAACTTCAAGGAAGCTGGCATCTCGGACAAGCTGAAGGCTCTCCTCGCAATCGCCGGCAAGGTGCAACAGGGGGGCAAGAATGTCACATCCGGCGATGTGGAAGAGGCGCGGCGGCGCGGCGCCACCGATTTGGAGATTCATGACACTGTGCTCATTGCGGCGGCCTTCTGCATGTTCAACCGCTATGTAGACGGTCTAGCCACTTTCGCGCCGGATGACCCCGACTTCTACCGCGCCCGAGGCGCCTACGTAGCCGAGAAGGGCTATGTGGCCGTGAGTCAGGAATATACCGCTCAGAAGTAGTTCACTGCGGTCTGGGCCGCTCCTTTTGGATACATGCTCAGAACCACAGCCGCAGGCCCGCAACAATGGACAAGCGGCCCGGCGTTTCACCGCCACGCCGCACGAAGTCCGCGGTCGCGCCAGCAGCTCGCACCCAGGAGATGCCAACGTAAGGCGCAAACTCCCGTTTGAATTCGTAGCGAAGCCGGAGGCCCAGTTCGGCGGTGCTCAGCCCTGAGCCGATGCCTAGCCTCTCGACATCCTGAAACGCGAAGTTCAACTCCGCCCGAGGTTGCAGCATCAGACGCTGCGTGAGGTTCATTTCGTATTCCGTTTCAATGCGGGCGGAAACGTCGCCGTCATGGCTCACAAACAGTGCAGTATCGACTTCGAACCAATACGGCGCGAGCCCTTGAATACCGACGACACCAAAGGTACGCCTGGCACCCGGCTGCATGTCCTGCCGCACGCCGGCTTGAAAATCGAAGTACGGGCTGACCGGGCGACTGTAGAGAGCCTGGACTTCGGCCTCCTCCAGCCCGCCCCCGCGGCCAACATATTCCCCCTCCGTCTTGAACCAAAAGCGATTGTAGTCGCCGCCGACCCAGCCTTGGCCATCCCAGAGGAACGCCCCTTCGCCCTCGTTTGTTTGAAACTCAAAGCGGTCGGCCTGCATGAACCAGTGCGTACCGCCACCGTGCTCGCGTCGTAACTCCTCCCGGGCGCTCTGCATCGCGGCGGGGTCGTAATATTCGTCGGCCGCCTTCTGCGCCAAAGCCGGCGCACTCATGGCCACGCTCAGAACCGCCAGAACCAATGGATGGATGCGCATCAGCCTTTGGCCTCCGGTTTTCTGTCAACAACCGACACCACCTGGAACATGCCGGCGTGCATGTGATACAGCAGATGGCAATGAAAGGCCCAGTCGCCTACCGCATCGGCCGTAATATCGACGGAGAACTTATCGCCCGGTTTGACGATGATGGTGTGCTTTCGGAGCTTATGATCCTTGCCGCCGTTGACAACATCGAAAAACATGCCGTGCAGGTGAATGGGGTGCGGCATCATCGTGTCGTTTACCAGCGTGAGCCTGACCCGCTCGTCTTTGTAGAAAACGATGGGATCCACGACGTCGGAGAACTTCTTACCGTCGAACGACCACATGTAGCGCTCCATGTTCGACGTCAAATGCAGTTCGATCTCGCGCCCGGGTTGACGCAGGTCCGGGTTGCGATCGAGGCTTCTGAGCTGCCCGTAGGAAAGCGTGCGATGGGGCATGTTCTCAAGACCCGTGCCCGGTTCGTTGAGGCGGTTGGTGGGTTGCATGGCGACCATGGAATTTCCCGGGCCGTTGGGATGGTTGTGCTGTTGTATGCCGTCCGCGTTCATCTCTTGCATCGAATGGCCGGCATGCGCTCCAGACATCTGGCCTTGATGAGCGCTATGGTCCTCGGGGCTAGCCGGGGCAGCGCCTCCGTGATTGTGCCCGGCATGTGGGCCGCCGGCAGCGGGCGGTTTTGCCGCGCCATGCGTGTGGCCGGCGTGGGCGTCCGCGTGAACGGGAGAAGGTTCCGCCGGATTTTCTGTTTGGTGAGAGGAGTCACGGTTCGCGTGGCCCATCGCGCCGTGATCCATGCCGCCGTGATCCATGCCCATGTCTTTCATCGTCAGCAGGGGCCGGGGACGGAGGGGCGGCACAGCCGCGTCCATTCCTGCGCGGGGAGCAAGTGTCGCGCGCGCATAGCCGCTGCGGTCGATCGATTCGCACATGAGCGTGAAAGCGTCGGCCGTTTTGGGTTGCACGACGACGTCATAGGTTTCCGCAACGCCAATCTGGAACTCATCCGTCTCGAGCGGTTGGACATTGAGGCCATCCGCCTGCACGACGGTTATGGGCAGGCCGGGGATGCGCACGTTGAAGATCGTCATGGAAGAGGCATTGATGATTCGCAGGCGCACACGCTCCCCGGGATCGAACAGGGCTGTCCAGTTGGCGGCGGGTGTGTGGCCGTTGACGAGGTAGGTGTAAGCCGCGCCCGTGACATCGGCAATGTCGGTGGGATCCATGCGCATGGCGCCCCACATCGCTCGATTCTTGATCGCCTTGCCGACGCCGTCTTTCGAGGCATCGCGAAAGAAATCGCCGGCCGTCCGTTTTTGGAAGTTGAAGGTGTCGCTCATCTTCTTGAGCTTGCCGAGGATTCGGTGGGGATCGGCGAAGGTCCAATCCGAAAGAACGACAACATGCTCGCGATCGTAGAGCACTGGGTCGGAGCCTCTCGGTTCGATGATGATCGGACCGTAGTGGCCCAGCTGCTCCTGGACTCCGGAGTGGCTGTGGTACCAATAGGTGCCATTTTGCTGAACCCGGAATTTGTACTCAAACGTTTCGTGGGGCTTGATCCCAGGGAAACTGATGCCCGGTACTCCATCCATTTGGAAAGGCAGGAGTATGCCGTGCCAGTGGATCGACGTGTCGTGATCGTGGAGATGATTCGCCACTCGCAGAATGATTTCATCTCCTTCCCGCCACCGCAGCAACGGAGCCGGCACGTGACCATTGAGGGTGATAGCCCCACTCAGGCGGCCATCTATCGTGATGGGTGTATGAGCAACCTGCAGGTCAAATTCGGAGCCCGACAGCGACGTCAGCCCCTTGATTGCTCCTGGGGAAGAACTGCGCGCCCAAGCGGGGAAAAGACTCGATAGGGCCACGAGACCCGCGCCTAGTCCGGCGGCTTTGATTGCTTTTCTCCTGGTCATCGTTATGCCTCGCTCCACTTCTGAATTCAGACTGCACCTGCAAGCGATCCAATTCGCAGACCCCTTTCGCAAGGAAAGAGCCACACGAAATCGCCCCGTGACTTGGTCGTCAAAGGGACGCGCTTGGAAAAAGGGACCGTGGCGCAGGCTAGATCAGCAATACAGAATTCCGCTCATAGAGCGGATGGGGAGGCCCGGCGATGCGAACGAGCGGTGTGGCGGTACCCCGGTTCTCGATTCTGGGAGTTGCGTTAGCCGTGAGGTCAGGGGAAATCTGGTCAAGCAAGAACGATCCGAAGATCCAGCCAGACGGCGCTATGGCCGGGCTGGAGCTAACGGCACACTTAATGCGGCAGTTGCCCTGCTCGGAGGACGGCGTACAGTGGTCCGATGCCTCGCAGCATTGATGTGAGCTATTGCCGGAAACCATACCAAGCACGGGGCACACACCCAATGTGGCGATGGTTCCCAGGGCAAGCAAGACTACCAGACTTGCCAGGGGCGTAAGAAGATGTGCCTTAGAAAACATGCAGGGATTGCAGCAGACTCTCCCTCTATTTTAAACCCTGTAGCCGGCCCGAGGGGATTGTCAACAACGATCTTGCGACAGGCCCCTCGTACTTGAAAGGTCTAGAGCCCCCCGCCGTATTCCCGATGGATTCTATTGAGTGCCAGACGCCGCGGGGTTCCCAGGGTCCCGGTGCACCACAACTCAGGAAGGCCCTTTCGCTGGTCACGTATTAGAATCGAGAGATCGTTTGAGGGCTTAGGCCGGGGTTCGGCCGTACCTCCTAAACGAGCCCTCCTGAAGAGGATCCCGAGTCATGACTGCTTACCCCAAGAGTGAGACGGAGAATAAATACTCGTGGGACACGCTCCAATCCCTGGTGGACGCGATCTTTCAGGGCGGCGGCATGCAGGCGGCGGACGCACGGAGTTTGGCTGAGACCTTGGTGCAGGCGGATCTTCGTGGTTGCCACTCCCATGGCGTGTTGCGAGTACCGGAATACGCAGCCCGGCTAAGACCGGGAGGCATTGATCCGAATGGTAGACCCAAAGTAGTCCGCGATCACCGCGCAGCAATCGTGGTGGACGGCGGCAATAGCATGGGACAGATTGCCTCGGTATTTGCGATGCATAAGGCCATTGACCGGGCGCGAGAACTGGGAGCCGCCGTCGCGACCGTACGCGGCAGCAACCACTGCGGGGCCATGGCCTATTACGCGATGATGGCGCTCGCCGACGACATGATCGGGCTGGCCACTACGAATGCCTTGCCGACTATGGCCCCGTGGGGCGGCATCGACAAGATCGTCGGGATCAACCCGCTCGCCGTGGCGCTGCCGGCCGGAGCCGAAGATCCGATCGTTATCGACGCCGCCTTCAGCGGCTCGTCGCACGGCAAGATTCGCGTCTTTCATCAGAAGGGACTGGCCATTCCCGAAGGCTGGGCATTCGACGCCACGGGACGCCCGACGACCGACGCGGCCTCCGCCATCCAGGGCTTACTGCAACCGATCGGCGGATACAAAGGCGTCGGGTTTGCCGTCGTGATGGGCCTTCTTTCCACGGCGCTCTCGTCCGCCAGCTACGGAACCGAGTTGGGCAACATGACCGACGGCCCGCATCCGGGACGGGACGGTCATTTCTTTATTGCCCTTGACGTGAGAGCGTTTACCGACTTGGGCGACTTCAAAGCACGGGTCGACGCTGTCGTCCGCCAGATGCGCGCCAGCCGCCTCGCCGAGGGAGCAACGCGTATCTACTCTCCCGGGGAGTTGGAGTTCCTCACAGAGCGCTCCTACCGGGCGGAAGGCATTCCCCTCAATGACGCGACTGTGCAGGGCCTACTGGAGTGCGCCAGATCCCTCGGTGTGGATGCAACCACTTTGCGGAAAGCTAATTCCGCCCCGTGATTGGCCTGCCGCGGGTCGCGCTACACTACCAACCGACACTACCCGGTCATCCGCCGTGACTCGACGAAACCTACTCGCCAGTCCGCTACTGCTGTTGCAGGCTTCTCAGGCGCAACAGCCACGGCCGGTTCAGCCGGTGGAGTTTGCGAGTAGCGAGACATTCTCGGAGGGGCCCGTTTTCGACTACGCCGGGAACTTCTTTTTCTCGCATGCCAATTTCGTCAGCCGAATCACTCCGGACGGTTCGCGCTACGTCTGGGCGCAAGCTCCAATAGCGAACGGCCACAAGGTCCTGCCCGATGGTACGCATCTTCTCTGCTCCACCGGGGCCGTGTTGCATCTGAATCCTCAGGGGCACATCCTCGGCAAAGCTTCCGCCGAATGCGAAGGCGCACCGTTGCGAGCGCCGAACGACCTGACGCTTGACGCAAAGGGCGGCTTCTACTTCACCGATCCGGGCGGGTCGCGGGAAGCTCCGATCGGTACGGTGCACTATGTCGATAGCAATCGCAAGACGCACCTCGCCGCGGGAGGAATGCGGGTTCCAAACGGCATTGTTCTGAGCCCTGATAGAACAACTCTATATGTCGCTGAGACCGTACCCAACCGCATCGTGAGGTTTCCTGTCTTGCCTGGAGGGAGGCTGGGAAGCCTTGAGGTTTTCGCGGCTCTTCCTTATCGCGCAGGGCATCAAGCTGAGCCCGATGGCCTTGCCGTCGATACCAAGGGAAACATTTACGTGGCCCATCTGGGCATGGAAGCCGTTCAGGTTCTCGCACCTGATGGTTCGTTGTTGCGAAGCCTGCCCGCGGGAAATTACGACGCGAGCAACCTTGTTTTCGGGGGGCCGCGGCTGGATCAGTTATATATCACGGGAGCGATCGGCCATCGCTCCAAAGCGCCAGGGCGCGTCTTCCGGCTCGACCTGCCTGATGTGGAGGGTGTATCGTCCCTGGCGCCCAGAGAGCGCGCGGAGGCAGATAGGTCTATCAAAAACGTCTGGACGGACTGCCGCCGCTCGGGTGTTAGGGGTGGATGAAGTCGCGGCGGGTCGCCTGTCTATCGCCTCATCAAGCGTACTTCAGCCTGATAGCCTTCCGAGGCGAGGTCACAAGAGCGCACCACTCCCTGGAAGCCGCTTCCGCTGCCGAGTACAATCCAGACCCTTGTACCCACGGGCGCCGGAGAGTCAAGGTGCACTCCCAGCTTGCGCCGCGAAACGTAGTCCGCGGATGCGCGCGCGGCGTGCGGACAGCGCGGCCTTTCAACCCACAACAGCGTAACCCCATCGGAGCAAATCGCGTCCGACAGAGCCTTTCGATCCCTTGCTCGACTGGGGTTCGGTGATTCTAAATGCATTGCCCTCAGGTTTGACATTTCGATCCTCCCAAGAGTCCTGGAAGCTATTGGCCACGGCACGGGAAGGGTGGCATGCCAGAGAGCGCGTATCCGCCAGATCGCGCTCCCGGCATACCGTAGAGAGTTTGAGGCCCTGCTCCTGTTACTGCTCTTTTGGCTGAGCCGGGGGCGGCGTATACTTCGCGCTGAACTCAGCCTTGGAAACCGAACCGTCCCTGTCCGAATCCCAGGCCCTAAACTCGTTCTGCTTGTCTTGGGCCGACGCGTTCTGAACTCCTTGCATCACAAAAAGAGCCTCGAACTCGGCGGAACTCAACTTGCCGTCGCTATCGGCATCGAGTGCTGCAAATGCTTCGTCCGCCTTGTTCGAGTCCTGAGCAACAGCCTGCTGGCCCGCTCCCAGGAAGAGAATACCGCCCAACATGAGACTCAAAAGTATCTTTGTCATGCTATCTCCTTGGTTATGTTTTTCCGCCCGGAATCTGCGCCGTTCCAGACGCGCCGCCGAAGGGCGGCGCGGTCGAAAAAGCAAACCATTGGCCAAAATGACCTTTCGCACATGGACTGCTCTTGCTTCGTGTCAACCAACACGGACGGGGAGCTAGCGGCGGACTCTTGTTCACGCTTTTGGCGCGCCGGGTGGGCCACAACCAGAGGAATGAAGGAATTTCTTGCAGGTAAATTCTACAGGAGGCCTTCCGGCAGGCTGAGCGTTCCGCGCAACATTGGTGCTGGGCCATACTCACTGGGTGTCTGCTCCTTCGCGGGCCATCCCAGGCGTCCGCGCCCCGTTTCGTGCAGCCAGCCCTTGATCTGTTCGGTGGGGATATTGACTACGGCCGCTTGACCTAGGTCGTATACATACTCTCGGAACCGTGGATCCTGCCACCCGGCCGCAGCGAAGCAACATACAACCACGAACACAACGGCAAGAGAGCGGAATACACGCTTGCGCGGAGTACGCGCCCTCTTGCGGTCCAGCGTTGAGTACACCCTTTCTATGAAAGCGTCCGCCGTAAACGTTTCCTCAGCTGACCCGGCTACTCCACGCTCCCGTCGCCCGGTGGGGTGTGCTTTGAGGGGCGGCAGTAACGGCTTCGGCCTTCGGTTCGAGTGATGGATGGGCACACGCGGGAGAGCGTCTGCTCTTTTTCTGATCGAGGGCAAAGTTCAAACCCCTTCCCTACCGTTGACGGTTCCCGGCACCCAAATCGCCATGACATCCCTAACGGCGGCAGTAACAAACCAGACTGCCCTTGGTATGGGCGCTGCCGGGTCCTCATGGTCCCGACGAGGGCGGCTGGGTATTGCGTTTCCTTAACTCTGTGCAGAAAGGTACGACAGGATACCGAAGGAGCGCTGTAGGAACGGTTGGGCGTAGCCCGACAAGCAGCGTTTAGTACAAACAGTCTTGGTCAGCGGACACAGCGGTATACAAAAGCAGGAGGGAGGTTTCTCCAGACGACGTGGGAGGTTCGGACGGTGCGAAACTGCCGCCGCAGCCTTTCGCGAAAGCGGCGCGCCTCTGGCAGAACGAGCCCGTGAATATAGGCAAACGTGACGAAGTGACCGCCGGGCCGGAGAACAGCTTCCGTCGCCTGCAACAGACGATCCTGCTCCGAACCCGAGAACGACGCCCACGGCAAACCACTGACAATGCAGTCGGCATGGTTGATGCCCATGTTTACAAGGGCTGTGGGCAGATCCGTCACGGAGCCTTCCAGTAGTTCTACCGTGGGAAACCGATATCGAATGTGCGCCGCAAATTTCGGGTTTTTCTCCACGGCGACCACGCGCGCACCAGCGCCCTTGAGGGCCAGGATTTTTTGTGTGAACACTCCCATGCCCGGACCGTACTCCACGATCACGGAAGCCTCGGGAAGCCCGATTCCCTGGAGGATCTCCTGCGCAAGGTAGGGCGAACTGGGGGCCACCGCTCCTACCGTCAGGGGTCTGCGGAGAAATTCACTCAAGAATCCCGTGTATGATTGGTTTTTCCCGGACAAAACTGTGCCTCAAAATAGCAACGCTGGCACACCGCGCCGCCGGCCCGTCCAGTCTACTATAGGCCATACGCAGACTTTCTCTAAAGGTTCCCCGCCCATGGAAAGGGCGAACCGGCTTGGCCGGGAATCCACAGGGTAGAATAGAGTCTCATGCTGCTCGATGGTTTTCAGCGCCCACTGCAGGATCTGCGCATCTCGGTCACCGACCGCTGTAATTTCCGCTGCACCTACTGCATGCCGCTCGACGAATACGAGTGGATCGCCAAGTCGGAGATTCTCAGCTACGAGGAGATCGCGCGGCTGGCACGCCTTTTCGCGCGCCTGGGCGCCCAGAAAATCCGTCTGACAGGAGGCGAGCCGCTGGTCCGTAAGGATCTTGATGAGCTGGTTGAGAAACTTTCTGGAATTGATGGAATTAAAGACATTTGTCTGACCACAAACGCCGCCCTCCTGGCGTCTCAGGCGGCCCCACTGAAACGAGCCGGACTGCGGCGGATCAACGTCAGCCTCGACACGCTGCGGCCGGACCGTTTCCAGAAAATTGCACAGAGGGGCGACCTCGGGCAGGTTCTTGAAGGCCTGTTCGCCGCGAAGGAACTGGGGTTCCCGATCAAGATCAACGCCGTCATCGAAAAGGGCGTCAACGACGACGAGATCATCGACCTGGTGGAATTTTCCCGGGAGCATGGCTTCGCGGCCCGCTTTATCGAATACATGGACGTAGGCAATTCCAATCATTGGAAGTCCGACCGTCTGGTCTCGAAGCAGGAAATCCTCTCCCTCATCGGCCGTCATTATCCACTGCGCGAGGTGGGCCGCGTCGATGGCAGCGCGCCCGCAGTCGATTACCGGTTTGCCGACCGCAGCCTGGATGTGGGCGTCATTGCCTCCGTGACGGAGCCGTTTTGCGGAACTTGCACGCGGGCGCGGCTCACGGCCGACGGCAAACTCGTTACCTGTCTTTTCTCGAACGAAGGCCACGACCTCAAGACGTTCCTCCGCGAAGGAGCCAGCGACGAAGAGATCACTCGACAGATTGAGGGCGTTTGGCAGGGGCGCAGAGATCGCTATTCAGAGGAGCGTCTTGTGGCGCTCCATTCAGTCGATGGCTACCGCCCCGAGCAGCACAAGAAGATCGAGATGATCCGCCTGGGCGGGTGACGCTCGCCTACCCTTTTGCTTCAATAACTTAGCAGACAGCTTTCCAGGCAGTGACATCAGAAAGGCGTCAGAAAACCGTCCGTCCCACTTTTTTGCTCATCGGCACCGTCCCTGCCCGGTCGTTCCCTTGACAGGGCTCCTGGTCCTGGGAAAAATTCGCGCCTGCTGCAATAATGCGCCGCTAGGTCTCGTATAGCTGGGTGAGGACGGCAAAATGGAAACAGCCAGCCCGGCGATCTCCGACACAGTGACTCTTGTGCCACCGACTCTGGAATTCCTCGATCTTTACCAACGCTACTCGGAGACGGTCTATAGGACCGCTCTGCGGGTAACAGGCAACCCCGCCGACGCCGAGGACATCCTGCAAACGGTGTTTCTGCGGGTTCTGAATCGCCAGCTTACGTTGGACTCGTCGTGGTCCCCGGAAGGATACCTCCGCCGTGCAGCCGCCAACGCCGCCATCGACTTATTGCGCCGCAGAAAAACGCGTCCGGAAACGCAAATGGACGAAGGGCGTGATCAGGACACACGGGAAAGCAACGTGCTCCTGAAAGAACGTCTGCGAAGGGCGCTGGCCAGGCTTCCGCCGGATAGCGCCGAGCTGTTCGTCCTCTGCTACCTGGAGGGTTATTCCTACGACGAACTCGCCGATCTCCTGCAGCTCGAGCGCGGGACCGTCGGCAGCCGCCTGCATCGCATAAGGGCCGCCCTCCAGAAGGATTTGAGCAGGTAAGGAGCCACGCCATGACGGAAGAACGCTTCGAGGAATTACTGAAGGAAATGCGCGAAGAAGGTGCAACGCCGGACCAGTTCAAGGCGGCCCGCGACCGCGTCTGGCAGCGGCTGGCCGGCTCCATTTCGCTGGCTTGCTCCGAACTGCGGCCGGAACTGGGCGACTACGCAGCAGGACGCCTTCCCGAACCCCGGCGCCTGCTGGCCGACGACCATCTGGGCCGCTGCGCGGCCTGCCGCCACGCGCTCGCTGAAATCCGAGGCGAGGCCAAAGTGGTCGCGATGCCGCAGCTTCGATCGTCCCGCTGGACGGGACTGACGCGCTGGGCGATCGCCGCCGGCGTGGTTTTGGCCGTTCTCTACCTCGGCCGCGACCGCATCGACTCCGCGCTGGCCCCGGGCGGCCCGCGTGCGACGGTCGTTTCCGTGTCGGGCGACTTGTACCGGCTCGGTGGCGGGCCTTTGCAAACAGGGGCGGCGCTGGAGGAAGGGGAAGCCGTCAGGACCACGGCCGCTTCCCACGCTGTCCTTGAACTGGCTGACGGCTCACGGGTCGAAATGAACCAGCGGACGGAGTTGGCGGTGCGGGCTGCGTGGAGCGGCCAAACGGTCCGGCTTGATCGGGGTGACATCCTCATTGAAGCGGCCAAACAACGCCGGGGTCACCTTCGTATCGAGAGCCGGAACTCCGTGGCCTCGGTCAAAGGCACGATCTTCGCCGTCTCCAGCGGCGCTGCCGGGTCGCTGGTCTCCGTGGTCGAAGGTTCCGTGGCCGTTTCGCAGCCCGGCACCGAGCAACTGTTGACAGCCGGCAAGCAAGCCGCGACCAGCTCTGCCCTACGACAGGTCGGAGTGGAGCAGGCCATCGCCTGGAGCCAGGACAAGGAAAAATACTACGCCTTGCTCGCCGAGTTTATCCAAATTGAGAAACAGCTCGCGGAACTGCCGGGACCGGCTCTTCGCACGGATGCCCGCCTGCTCCAATATCTGCCCGTGAACGTACAGGTGTATTTCGCCGTTCCAAATCTGGACGGCACGATCCGCCAGGCCCTCCATCTCGTCGATCAGCGCTCCCAAGAGAGCGCGGTTTTGAACGAGTGGTGGTCTTCCGAACATGGCCAGCAGCTGCGAACCATGCTGGACCGCTTGCAGGCTGTCACACCGCTGCTTGGAGAAGAGGTGCTTTTTGTTCTGGCGGGCGATCCGGCGGGCAGCGAAGGGATGCCTCTGGTCCTTGCGCAGGTCCTACCGGACCGGGCGGACAGTCTACGCAACGCTATCGCAGCGATTGCGGGCGACCATGCCGAGCACACGGCCTATGAGATTACGCAGGACCTCCTGCTGGTTTCCGATAGCGAGGCCCACTTGACGATCATGACAGCCCAGTTGGGCACAGGAGCCTCTTCGCCCTTCGCGCAACAGATCGCCCGGCTTTACCAACGAGGCGTCGGCTGGCTGGCCGGAGTCGATGTGGCCGCTCTGGGCGCGGAATTCCGGCAGAGCGAACAGGGCCGCCTTGCCGGGGTTTCCAACATGCGGTACGTCTTCTTCGAGCAGCAATCGGGAGGGGGTGACATGGGAGTCACGATGTCCTTCGAAGGCTCCCGCGTGGGCGTCGCCTCCTGGCTGGCGCCCCCCGGCGCGGCCGGCTCGGCCGAGTATGTCTCCGCCGAAGCTGTGGCCGTGGTGTCCGCTTCCACCCGGAATCCGCGCCAAGCCTTTGACGAGCTGCTGACCCTCGCCGGACAGGAAAGCGAGCTCGCCGAGCACATCCGCGAAGTGGAGTCGGAAACAGGCATCAGTGTGGGCAATGACGTTGCAGCCTCGCTCGGAACAGACTTCACTTTCGCCGTGGAGCGTCCGACGGCGCCTATGCCGGGATGGGTTGCCGTTTGCGAAGTGGTCAACCCCGGGGCCCTCGATGAAACGCTCCGCCGCCTCGTGGACGCCTATAACGCCAAGCTTGCACCTGAGGACTCCATCCGCAGATTGACCTTTGCCCTGGAAACCGTCAACGGCCGTTCCTGGACCTCGGTGACGGGGGCATCCGGTTCCCTCTCTTGGACCTACGACCGCGGCTATCTGGTTGCCTCAGCGGACCGCGCCCTGGCAACACGAGCCATCGTCGTGCGCGATTCAGGTTCCTCTATTACCCGTTCCAGCGCCTTCCAGCAGCGTTTTCCCGTCACCCCGAGTATTCACCATTCGGGATTTGCCTGGTTCAACGCCAATAGCGCGATCGAGGAGCTAGCGTCTTTGGCCGAGATCCCGGCCCTGAATAACATATTGGGGAGCCGGGAGCCAATTCTCGTCGTCGTGGAAGGAGGGCCGGAACAAATCCATGCCGCCAGTCGTACACGCCTAACGAGCCTGATTCTCGACCTCATGCTGGTCCACGGTTCCCCTCAGGGCGGGTAAAGCGAGAAACTGGAAGTATCGCGATCATGACACCGGTCATTGAACTTCAGGACCTGCGCGTCAAGCTCGGCCGGCGGGAGATCTTGCAGGGCATCTCCTGCCGGTTAGGCGTTTCCGGCGCCGGCAAGGCTATTGGTTTACTCGGCCCCAACGGCGCGGGCAAATCCACACTCATTCTCACGTTGCTGGGCTTTCACAAGAGTTCCGGCGGCTCCGCCCACATTCTCGGCCTCGATTGCCATTCCCAGTCGCGCGACGTGAAAGGCCGCGTCGGATACATGCCCGAGAACGACGCCTTTATCGCCGACATGACGGCGGTCCGTTTCCTCCGCATCATGGGGGAACTCTCCGGCCTTCCCCCGCGCATCGCACTCGAAAAGGCGCACGAGGTTCTCTTTCATGTTGGGCTCGGGGAGGCCCGTTATCGCCCGCTCGGAACCTACTCTCTAGGCATGAAGCAAATGGCAAAGCTGGCACAAGCCATCATGCACGGCCCGGAGCTGGTGATTCTCGACGAGCCCACCAACGGTCTCGACCCCGCCGCACGGAGCCGAATGTTGAGGCTGATTCGCGAAATGAAACAGGAGCACGGCATGAGCGTGGTGCTTTGCTCTCACCTGTTACGCGACGTCGAAGAGGTCTGTGACGAGGCTGTCATTCTTAAGGACGGCCAACTGGTCCATCACGCCAACCTGGAAGAGGAGCGCCGCATGAACCGCCGCTTTGTGGAATTGGAAGTTTCCGGCGACGACAGCGGCCTGGGCCCGGCTCTTCGGGAGCACGGCGCCGATGGCGTCTCCGAGGGAGCGGGTCGCTGGCGTATTGTGCTGCCCCCTGGAATCGAGATCGGTCTTATCTGGAAGCTCGCGGCGCAAGCGAATCTCAGCGTACACCGGCTCACGCACCGCCACGACTCACTGGAAGAGATCTTTCTCAAGGCGATCGGCCACCTGCAAGGAGCGCCCGCGAACACGCCGGCACCCGTTGAGGAGGTTGCCGCCCGTGGCCGTTCATAAGCGCGGATATCGCCGCTACCAAGGCCCGCTCACGTCACGATGGGCCCGCCTTATGGTTCTGCCTCGATTCGGTTGGGAGCGCCTGACGCAGCAACGCGTGATCGTCGTGCTCTTCGTAATCTCGATGTTCTGGCCGGTCGCCTGCGGGATCTTTGTCTATTTGTCGAATCAAACCGCGCTACAGCAGCAGTTCGCGATAGAGCTACCAGCCTTCCTGAAGGTGGACAATCAGTTTTTTCTCCTCTTCATGACCTCACAGTCCGTTCTGGCGATGATCCTGTCCGCTCTTGCGGGGCCGAGTCTCATCGCTCCAGACCTGGGTAATGGCGCGTTACCGCTTTATTTCAGCCGAGCCTTATCCCGCTGGGAATACGTGGTGGCGCGCCTGCTGGTACTGGCCGGTCTCCTCTCGCCCGTGACCTGGATTCCCGGAGTACTGCTGTTCTTCATGCAGTCGAGTATGGCGGGCTGGTATTGGTTCTCGGAGAACTGGCACATCGGCGCTGGAGTTTTCCTCGGCTTCCTGCTGTGGAACCTGCTTGTCAGCCTGGTGGCCCTTGCGTGCTCAGCATACGTGAAATGGCGAGTTGTCGCCGGCGCCCTGGTGCTGGGAGTATTTTTTGTGCTCGCAGGCGCCACGAGACTTACCAACATGGTTTTGCGCGTCGAGTGGGCTTCAGCGTTTAACCCCGCAAAAGCCTTCCTTCAGATCTGGCACTCCCTGCTGGGCCTGCCGCCGGAGCCAGGACCGGGCGCCTTGGAATGCTTTATCACGATTGGCTTGATGACGGCCCTTTTGGTGGCTGTCCTTCGGCGCAAGCTTCGCCCCGTGGAGGTGGTTTCGTGAGCGTTCCCGAAATCATCTTCGACAAGGTGTCGAAATTTTATGGCGAAGTGCTGGGCGTCAATCGTGTGACTTTGCGCATCCCGCCCGGCATCACGAGTCTGGTTGGACCGAATGGCTCCGGCAAGACGACGCTGATGAACCTCATGACGGGCCTGATTCATCCGGAGCGCGGGACGATCACCGTACGCGGGCTTTCCCCGCGCGATCCAGAGCGCCTGATGCGTATCACCGGCTATGCAACCCAGTATGACGCCGCGCCGCGCGGCGCAACGGGCTTCGACTTCGTTGTGACCCGCCTGTTGCTGGCGGGTTATTCCAAGGTTGAGGCCGCCCAGCGCGCATGGAAGGCGCTCGAACGCGTCGGCATGACCGAGGCCGCGCATCGCAAGGTCGCCGCCTACTCGAAGGGAATGCGGCAGCGGGTGCGCCTCGCCCAAGCCCTCGTGCACGAACCTGAAGTATTGGTGCTCGACGAGCCGCTGAACGGTCTGGACCCCGCCGTGCGAGCCGATACCATTGCCCTGTTTCGCGAGTTTGCCTCGCGTGGATGCCACGTCGTGCTCTCCAGCCACGTACTGCAGGAAGTCGACGTGATCTCCGACCAGGTCATCCTGATCGCGAACGGCATGATCATCGCCGAAGGGCAGATCCGCAGCGTGCGTGAAGAGATTCACGAGCACCCCAGCCAATTCCTGATTCGTTGCCGTGACGCTTCGCGCATCGCTTCCCTGCTCTTCGAACAGGACCACGTCACACAGATCAAGCTCCAGGAAGACCGCCTGGGCCTGTTGGTGATGACTCGCGACCGCCGCGAGTTTTCACAGGCCCTCACTCGCATCTCGCTGGCGGGGCATACCGTTGAAAGCGTGATCGCCGCGGACGAAAATGTGGACGCTCTCTACGAGTATCTGATTGGGGAAAGCCGATGAACACGATCCGCCTGAGGCAGACCTGGGTCATCGCCCGTTTGCAGTTGCGCCGCGTCTTCTTTTCGAAGCGCAGCTTTTGGGTTTACCTGCTGGCGGTATTCCCGGTCGTGGCGTTCTTCGGCCACGGCCTCGAGGCGAAGCTCCAGAAGCAAGGCTGGGCGTCGCAGACAACACCACCCGCGATCCTCGAGTCGATTCGCGAGGGCGATACCGATGAGGAGATTCTGGGCCGCGCGGGAAAGCCGATTTTCGACCGCTCCTATCGGCCTAGACAAAACCGTAATGGCGAGGACGCGGAAGAACCGCAGCGCCGCTACATGATGTACTTCGACGGCGCCAGCCGCTGGCACCTCAATTTTGAGGCTGGGATCCTGCAAAACAAGTCCAGCCACCCGCTCCTCAACCTCGAAGAGGACAGGCACGTATTCGCCGGCATCTTCCAGTATTTCTATCTCCGCCTGGCGATTTTCTTCGGGTGTCTCGGTATCTTCATGAATCTCTTCCGGGGCGAGATGCTCGATAAGACATTGCACTTCTGGTTTCTCGCTCCGGCCCGCCGTGAAGTATTGCTTGCCGGCAAGTACGTGGCGGGTCTGATTGCCTCCGTGCTCGTTTTCGCGGCGGGAGCGTCCCTCTGCTTCCTGGTGATGTTGTGGCCGCATGACGCCGTGACAGTGGATGCCTTCTGGCGGGAGCATGGCCTTTCCCACCTGTTTTGGTACGCAGCCTCGGCGGCCCTGGGGTGTGTCGGCTACGGCAGCGTTTTTCTCGCAGCGGGCCTACTGCTGCGCAACCCAATCGTCCCGGCCGTCGTGATTCTGTTTTGGGAGGGCCTGAACGGCATTCTTCCGGCGGCTCTTCAGAAGGTGAGCGTGCTCTACTACGTCCAGTCGCTTACTCCCGTGCCTCCCCCGATGGACTCCGATGCTCCATTGTTGATCCGCTTGCTGATCTCTCCCACGGAACCACCGTCGACCGTTACAGCTGTGCTCGGACTGTTGGGCATGACCGCGCTGGTCCTCTGGGCCGCTTCCCACGCTGTACGGCGTTTGCAGATCGACTACGGCACGGAGTGAGGCGGGAAAGCGCCCAATCGCCAGAGCTATCACTTCCCCGACTTTGAGAGCGAGAGACTCCTCGCGAAAGGCTTGTGTCCTTGATTCGTCTTTAAGGCGGAGTATACCCGGAACCGGCGAGGAGTCAGCGTCTGTAATGCACTAAGGGGAAGGAAGATGGGTGGTGGACCTGGAGGGAGTCGAGCTTTTCAGCCCTCAGCGGAGATTGTAAGTTATTCATTTTTCAAGCTCGCAAAACCAGAAAACGGCGGAAAATGCACAGCGTCGGCACAATTTTGGCCACGCAAACTACCCCCGACGCAACTATCACCGCGCTCTGGAGGGAAGGGGCCCTCGTGGCTTTTCTGCAAGCGCGACGTCCAGGGGGCAAAAAGGACCTGGCACCCGCAACCTGCCCCGCCAACCTTCCTACTTTTTCGCTTTGAGCGTAAGAACCAGCTCTTTTGAGCTGAACTCCTGCACGTTCGGGTACGAAGCGCGAGTGGGAACATAGCGCCCGTTGGGGTGAGCAACCACGACTCGAAACGGCACCGCCAGGAGTCCCGAAACAGAGAACCGCCCATCAGGACCCGTTTCCACCCTAGTGTAGCCGCCGCGAACAGTGTCCGATTGAGAGTTCCGGGCGACACCGGGCGCCACTGTGGGATCGGCTTGATAAAAGAATCCGACCCAGGCGCCCTCGACGGGCGCGCCAGCATCGTCAGCGATACGCCCCGAGATCGTCAGTCCCGTTTTGAACTGAACCGGAATAACGATGTTTGTGATGGTTTCGCCCCGGGCCGCCAGCTCTTGGGAGTGTGCGGGCAGCAAGCCCGGTTTCACGACCTCCAGCAGGAACCGGCTTTGTGATTTGACGAAGGGAAGGTGAAACCGGCCAAAGCTATCGGTCTTGACGTTGCCCATTTCCTCGTAGTCTCCAGGCAGCTGCGCATCGCCTGGGTAAACAATCCAGACCAAGGCATCTGAAACAGGCTGTCCTTGCGGATCCACAACATAGCCGCTCATCGAGACGGCAGGTTGAAGTTCAAAATCGGCACGAAGGCTGGATCCCTCCGGCACAGGAAAAACCTTCCGCTCTGAGATGTGCCCCGACGAAACAGCCCTCACTCTTATTTCGGCGCCAACTGAAATGTCCGTTCGAAACCTCCCAAGACCGTCGGATTTGATGTTTCGGAATAGGCCGCCCGGCTCAAGCCACGTGAGGATCCCCTCAAGAGGGATGCCTGTGCCAGCCTGCTTGATGGTTCCCTCAATCGTCACCGTGCGGCTCGTGACCTGCGCCGGCGTCTTGAGTGGCAGCATCGCTATCGTCGTGGAGACGAACACCAATGGGGCGATCATCTTGGCAATCATTTTTGGCCACCTCCTTTAGTATGCACAGCCATAGATTGGGGATTCTGCTGTGCATACCAGGCGCACCAACCGTTTATGTCATAGAAGGTCCCGCCTCGCATCGACACACCCAACTGGGTGGAGACCTTGGGATCCCAATTCGATGAAACCCAAGGAGAATTACCTTGACCGCACGACCGCGGAGTGCAGGGTCCCGTCACGCTGAAATTTGCGAAGGTGAGTGTCGTAATTTGTTCGTCATCGTCCAAAGGATCTAGCTCCCACGGTTGGATCCAGGGATTGGTAAACGTTAACCCTCCACAACTCTTGCAGCCACCATCGTCGCAAATCCCATCGTCATTCGTGTCCCTTGGGCAGGTCACGAGTTCATCCTCGTAGTTATTCCTTATTACATTCACACCCGTCGTGGTGGTCTGCTGGAAGCAGCCTCCGTTGTACCAAGCACAATTAGGCGATCTGGTATCGAAACTCCCGTCGTAGTAGTCAGTGCAGCTATTCCATTCATACCAGCCATGCGTGCAGTACTTCGTACCATAGATCCATGTGTTCTTGCACCATCCTTGAAATTGGTGGCCGTCTACCCTCACTCCCCACGGGGACTCCACGCCCCAATTCCCAAAGGGATAACTATGAACTCCCCCAGGACACTCGACTTGAATAGCATTTGCCCCTGACCCATATACGGCGCGGTTGCGATTCTGCACCGTAAAGTCAATCCGGCATAGCCCTTGATCCTGCTGCGCAAGAAGGCATTGCGCGACACCCCAAAGAAATACAAACCACCGGAGACGCTTCAGAACGTGAAGTGTATTGCGCACGCGCCGTAACCCTCCTTTCACTTATTTCCGCCAACACCAGTGATATTCCCGTCGATGATAGATTTCCAATCGTCATAGCCCAGTGCGCCCCGAATCAAGCGTCCGTTGACAAAGAATGTCGGGGTGCCAGAGACTGCTGCGTCTTTCCCTGCCTGGATGCTCTCTTTTAGCGTACCGATATGGCGGCCGGAATCCAGACAGGACGAGAACTCAATTTCATTCAAATGCAATGTCCCCGCAATTTGTTTGAGTTTCTCTTTTTCAAAGGCCGGCATGCCAGAGAAAAGCGCATCGTGGAAATCCCAGAACCGGCCCTGGTCGTGCGCACAAAGGGCAGCCTGGGATGCCAGGAAAGCTCTGGGGTGAGTTGGCAGGGGAAAATTCTTGTAGACCAGTCGAACTTGAGTTGGATAGTCAGCCAGGATCGCCTTCAGCGGATCGGTGGCCTTTTTGCAGAACGGGCATTCGAAATCGGAGAACTCTACAATTGTAACGATGGGGTTCTCGGCGCCGCGTATGGGATCCTTTTGCACGTCAATCGGCACCGTTACGACGCGGGAAGCAGGCAGGAAGACCTCGATCTTGGCTCCCTTCTTGAGCCGCTCGATCAGCTTCGCATATACCTCTTGGCGTTTCCGCGACAAAAGGCTGGCGCGGATCTGCTCTTTTGCCTCGAGCTCCGGGAGGAGGCCCGCTTGGTTGCGGTTTGCCTCATAAGCCGAGTCGACCTCCAAGTCGCTAATCAGTACATCGCTCAATTGGCTTGATATCAATTCGTTCGGGGTCACGTTCAGGCGGGTGGCCTCTTGGGCTATCAAGGTTTCCGAAACAATGAAGTCTAGAGCAGCGCTCTTCAACTGAGATAGTCGCTCTTCCAACCCGCTTAGCTCACCCTGAATGCTCCGGTCCAGGTCCGATTCGCTAATAACGTGCCCGTTGACAACGGCCACCGCCAAGTTCGGCCGAGAAAATGCTGGCAGCGCCCCGAGCGAAGGCGCTGATGGCGGAGCATGCCAGCCCGCCAAACCCGAGTCAGTTTGGGAGGAGGCAGTCGTGAATTTTGGCTGAGATTCGGTTCCGACGAGTTTGACCTGGCATCACCAAAGGGATCACAAAGGCGGTGACGAAGGCTGCAACCAAAGCGTTAAGGAGTTTACGGGTTTGGCAGGTCATCCTGGGCACCCTGGCGACCAAAATCATGTCGGCAAGGAAAATAGTACGGAGCGGTGTCGCTGTCAAGAAAAAAAGCGACCGACGAGGAGTAATACTGAATGTTGCTCGCTATATGGTATCGACTATACAACGGTAACAACACGAAAGGTTAAACAGAGCTTACTGTAATAAAAACTGAAGTTTGTGTTGGCAGCGAGCCAGTTGATGCCCGCGCGGGGCTTTGCAGAGTCCGATTGGTGCTGTTTTGGCTCAACTGGCGTTGGCGTCTGAAAAGCCCACTTGGGTGTTAATTTTATTAATGCGGCTAGCCCGCCAAGGGATAAAATTAGCTCGGGAAAAAGAATTTGCGCAGAAAGTTCGCCGATAGACCCCGCCCTGGGCCTGGGTCAAATTTTACAAGCTTAGGAACCCGGCGGCTCGGTTCCCGTAGAGGACCAGGGTCGTTAACATACATAGCCGTCGAGCTTGCCGCAGTTAAGGGAAATTTGAGACCTCGCCTTTGCCGTTAGGATCTTAGGTCTCGTAGCACCGAAGATCTGCCTCAGCTAGTGGCCTTGTTAGATTTCTCGACACCGGAGGAAAGGATGCGTTGAGAGAACCCGAGTCCAGCCCAGTGAGTCGAAGGGAAAGGCGAAATTCTCCGTTCCTAAAGTTGTGGCTGGCGGTCGATCTAGGGCGGACGGAATCCAAGGATCTTGCGGCCCTCATCTTCCCGTCCCAGCAGGTTGAACCTGAAGATCATGGAAGGGACATTGAACAGAATACTGGGGGTTATACCCGGAACTGCCTAACAGCCAGTGTCTGTAATGGACTAAGGAGAAAGAAGATAGGTGGTGGACCTGGAGGGAGTCGAACCCTCGACCTCTTCCATGCCATGGAAGCGCGCTCCCAACTGCGCCACAGGCCCACAAAACTAACGTTTTGAACGGCTCCTTACAACTTTATCACAGGGTCAATGTTCCAGGTAAGAGGTATTTAGCCCTCTCCCCTTGACGTTTTCGGTCGTGCTCAACGATGGTCTGTCTTCCGGGAGTTCCTCTCCTTCGGAGTGCCTGCACACGGACTCCTTCATAGCCGCATGGTGGAATCCACACTTAAATGGTAGAGTTCTTGTCGCGACCTTTTGCACAATCTAGGTGGGCAGCGAGCTGCTAATGGCCTCGCCAGAGCCACGAGTGCAAAACCGTTGCATCGCAGACTATGAGTCGGCTATCCTATCTGCCACGGGGACGCCGCACAAGAAAACCCTGGCTTAGATAGTGACCGTTGGCGACACGACGGAGCAAGTTTGATGCGGGCCACGATGTTTAGTCACGTTCTGCTCGCTAGCACATGTCTTGGTGTGGTCCTTCCAATCGCTGCCGCCCCGCAGTTAGTCCCGAATCAAGCCGATCTTGTAGAGTCGGTCAGACCTGCCGTAGTTCTCATCCGGGGACGGACACCCGGCGGGCCGGTGACCGGTAGTGGTTTCATCGTAACGCCAGACGGCAAGATCGTCACCAACCTACATGTCATAGAGCATCTAGAGACGGGCGGTGTCCAACTTGCAAGCGGCGAGACTTTCGACAGCTTTTCGGTTCTGGCTTGGGACAAGCGAAAGGACTTGGCCCTTATTCAAATCTCCGGGTTCGATCTGCCGACCGTAGAACAAGGCAATTCCAATGACGTGAAGCCGGGGGAGCCTGTTCTGCTGTTCGGAAGCCCTAGGGGATTGGAAGGTACCGTCACCAGCGGTGTTGTAAGCGCAGTTCGAATTACCGAGGCGGGAGTTAGGCTGATCCAAACGGACGCTGCGGCCAATGCCGGTAATAGTGGCGGACCCCTGGTGAACTCCAGGGGGCAAGTCATAGGTGTGCTCAACTCGAAGCTGGCGGATGCTGAAAACCTTAACTTCGCCGTGGCGATCAACTATGCCAGAGGCATGCTAGGGGGGGCACAGAACTCAACGACACTGGCCGAGGTGCGTAAATCCCTGGGGGCAACCGACGACTTGTTCGCGCGTGGAGCTTTGTCTGAGTCCTATCCCGCTCGCTGGAGGTCACTCAACAGCGGCATAACCCGAGTCTTGCGGTTCGATGGGGATTACATTTACGCCACGGCAGTGCTTCCTGATGAGCAAAGCAAACGTGGCGACTCACACACCTACGAGTTCCGAAAGGTTGACGAACGGTTTGTCGGAACCTATCGTGGTGTCGCTGCTTGCTATGCGCGGTGGATCGACGAATGGAAGCAGTGCCGAGTGGAACAATCAGCCGAGTTGAGTTCAGTCTCCCCGACCAGAATCGAGGGCAGGCTACTGGTGCCGCCCGAGGGTACAAAGTTTGACTGTCGCCGATGCAAGTACCAGGCGAAGCCCTCTGAATGGTCAGAATTCGTCTGGGTCCCAGAGTGAGAGCCAAAGGCCACGCTATGCGGTCCCGCGATGTGGCCCAGAGAGTCGTTGTAGCCTTTCCCCTTCCACCTGCGGCGGGTCCAGACCACACTTGGTAGCAAATGCCAACAGAGCAGTACATCGGTCGTTTCCATCGTGTCGTTCGAGGTCCGTCTCGGGCAGGAAGTGACCGGGGGGTAGGTAAAAATTTGCAGCCCTCCCACCCATGGACGGAGGCGTTATAGTTCGTATCGCTGTATCCGGGAAAAAATTCAAAACAAATTCGCAAGGGCGCCCTAGCTTCAGATCAACGATCCAAGAGCCTCAGGGCAAGCAACGAAACACCGAGGGATTAAAGGCACGCACTACGCTCTCCACAGCGGTAGCGTCCAAACGCTCTGGGTGTGCCTTCAGGTAGTTCACAACAATTCTAATCGCGTCAATAGGGAGCACGCCTTCCGTACAGACAATCTTCTGGAAATTCAGCGTGTCCATAACGCCCCAGACGTATGACATACATTTCACGATCTGGATTCCAGCCTTCGTTGGCTCTTCGGGTTTGACCCCGTCAGCCGCATGAATCAACTGATTGCAGTCATCTAGAAGTTGCGCACCGTCCTGCCCCGCAATTGCGGGCGAAGCAAACAGCAACACTACAGTCACTAGCAGAAGCATGTCGTTGCTCTCCGTATCCCAGCACTATTTGTTGGTAGTTGGCGGGTTCCATTCCTTAGCCAGTCTGAGTGCTTCGGCGATCTGGTCAGGTGTCATCTTGGCCTGCAAGTTCTCGCGTTCCCTGTGGTACCCTTCCCTATCCTTTTCAATTTCGGTTCGGCTCTCGGCTAGCGTGAGCCACTTCAATCCGGCTTTGGGGTCTTCTTGAACACCATTTCCCTCGCCGTACATCACGCCCAGCGTACCCTGAGACATCACATGACCCTGATCCGCTGCCAACTGGAACCAACGAGCGGCTTCCTTCGGGTTCTTGGGTGTTCCGAGGCCCTCCAGGTACATGTTCCCCGCTTGGTACTGAGCTTCAGCATGGTTTCGTTTTGCGGCTTGAAGCAGCCAGGCCAGGGCCTTAACGTAGTCCTGCGGCATTCCGAGGCCACCGAAATACAGGGCAGCCATACCAAGCTGAGCGTCGACTTGTCCTTTCAATGCGGCCTTGCCTAGCCATTTTGCTGCCTGCCCGTAATCATGAGGTATGAATTCGCCAGTCAAATACATGGCTCCCAGTGCTGCACATGCAGTGATATCGTGCTGTTCTGCTGCGGCCCGAAACCATTGGGCAGCCAAAACGTCGTCTCGCTGAACGCCGTTGCCCTCGTGATAGGCCATAGCAAGCTCAAACTGAGCACCTGCGTTACCCTTCTCGGCAGCCTTCCGAAAGAGTTCTGTGGCCATCTCGTAGTCCTGGTTGACCCCATTCCCTTTCCGATACATGTGACCGAGCCAGTACTGAGCATACACATCACCCTGCTCCGCCAGCTGCTTGTATACTGGGAGGGCCGATACGTAGTCTCCGTCCAGGTCCGCCTCGACTGCTTTGAATAATTCATCATTGGGTGAGGTCGTGCAGGATGCGAGAGCCAAAAGGACCAAACCAACCGCATGACTAACGCGAACAAGTCGAGAGCGACTCTGCGGGAAGCTCATTCAGCTTCTTTAGCAGGCCCCTGCCCTAGCTGTACATTGGGGGTTCCCCTTAACTTCGCTCGTGGGGGCGAAGTACGGTTATTGAGGTTAGGGTCGATTCCGAATTGACGACAGCCGCTTTCCGGTTCAACCTAGCTCGACGATGGGGCTTCAGGTAACCGTTTCCGAAAAGCCGAGCAAGGAGGCAGGTTTATGGGAAGACTTGTGTTGGGTGTTTTGTGCTTGGCCATTGCGAGCCACGCGCAGAACAGTACGTTTCTTGGCGAATTGAAGAGCGGCATCAAAATGCAGCAGGAGGCGCGTGCGACGGAACAGACACTTGAAGCACAGCGTCAGCTGATGCGAGCGGAGCAGGAACGTCTTCGTGCGGAGACTGAGGTCCTCCGAGAACAACTGAGACGCAGCCAACACGATCAAAAAGACCGATCGCCTGAAGTCGACCTTGAAGAACAGAAGCGACTAATCAACGGCGCTGTAGAGAGACTCGTACGTCGGCACCCTGACGTTCAGAAACATGCAGACACTTTACGCGAGTTGAGTGCCTATTTCACCTCGAACCCACAACCTTCGGAGACATTCTATGACCTCTATTTCCAGAGTCTCTACCTACTGACGCGATATGTCGATGAGGGGAAAGGGGAGTCTGAGCCGCGCTAAAGGTCGCAAGATGCTTAGGAGACGGGGACCGACTCCTGGCACGATTGCCCGGCGCGGGATATGCTCCGCAAGTGCGGGCAAGCCTTGCGGGGTCATCTGGATACGGTAGGTCCTTGAATTGCCTCAAAAGAGGTTAACTTTTGCCCTCTCTCTCGTCGCCCATAGGTGAAATTCGTCTTTCCGACGCCCCTGGAATCGCAAGTAAGTGATTAAAAGATACTTACAGGATTTGTACTGGCCGCGAATGACTGTCAGAAAATCAAAACAATCCAGAATAATTGAGGACTTGGAGGTGGCTGGCGAAATGTCCCTACACCTGCGGCTTTCTATGCCTGGACCGGCTTGGCCAGTGATGACGAAGGTGACGATGGTGACTGTCCCACCGAAGGGCGGGTAGGTCACCCCGATAACCACGTTCGAGGTGGTCTGCCCTTGTCTCTCCCATTCCGTCACTATCATCACTATCATCACAATGAGGAGAAGAAGCGCTAAATAAGGGCTTTTTGGGGCGATTCCTGCCTACAATGGCTAAGCTGCAACCATCACCCCACGGTCACCATCGTCACCCTGAGGTGACGATTCAGGTGATGGGTCAGTGACCATTCCATAGCGTGCCTTGAGGGTTTGTAGCCTGGCAAGTTCAACCCTGAGCACCGAACCACGGTTTACGTGCTGGGTTGTGAAGCCCATTCCGCGTAGGATGCTGCTAGTTCGTCGCGGGGTGAGCCAGGCCAAGTCAGGATCTTCCGAGCCATCGAAGGTTTTCGCCACTTCCGCTACCTCCCCGCAAGTTGGTTCTGGTCGCTGTTGAGATCGCAGGCGAACATATGCTCGGAGCAACTTGGCTTCAGCCGTGTACGTGTTGTCCTCGCGGGCCTGCCGCTCCCTTTCTTGAGCGAAGCTGATGAGATCAGCGCGGTAACGCTCCCGAAGCTCGGGGTCCGTCATGTGCTCAATGACCATCAAGAGAGGCTGGAGAATCTGCTCGGACCGGTTACCAAGGCCCTCCAACGGAACGGCCTGCACTTGGAAGCAATCGAGATTGCCAAAACGCCACGCAAGAGCCTGGTTCTGAACCTCTCCAGCCTCTACGTCAAACTGTTGCGGCAGCTGCGTTGGAATGTCCCGTCGTCCGCTGGGGGACGGTGTGTATGATAGGCACCGGCTTTCGGTCGCGTCATCACGAAAGACCCTTCGCCCGTTGATGATCTTCGGTCCAAAAACGCTGTACATCCTAGGGATATACTCGCCAGCGTCGTCCTGCTCCATTCGGATCACCGGAAGGCCCTCCTGGTACCCGCAGTTCAGCACCTTCGCGACATCTGCTCCAATCTGGCTATCACTGAAATCAGCTTCGTCGAAAAGTAAAGTGCCACCCACGACCTCGATCATGCGGTACATCGCCGCCGGTGTTGCTGCTCCGGCTATGACCATTGCGTGATAGCAGAGTGCCCCTATCGTCTGAGTTGCTCGGGTTTTTCCAGTACCAGCAAGGCCTAAGAACCGCAGGTACGGTACGGCCTGGAATTTCTCGTAGACCCAGGTGTGGAGAGCGTAAAGGACCGCCACTGATTCAAACGCAGGTTGACAGTCAAAATACCGGTGTATGAACCGCCGCATCGCGGTCGCGAGACTATCGGTATTGGGACAGCTTCCGATTTCAGAAGGAAACCGCACCGCCTTCTGCCGACCGTAGGCCTCCAGCCAAGAGACAGGTTCGTAACCTTCTATGGATCGAGAATAGGTAGGCCGTCCATTCTTGACGGCGAATTGAAGGCCCTCAGCGGGCTTGTAGATGATCTCCGCATGGAGTTCATTCGGGGTCCAGAGAAAACTGGCTTCGTTCCTCCGGGAATAGCTAGGACGAATGATTGTCGGACGTTGTAGAGTTTCTGTTGGCATAAGTTATTCTCCTTTCTGATTTATTAATGTTGTGTTTCTTGACTTGTTGGATTAGGGCACGAAGGCTTCGATGAGCCTCGAAAAGCTCTCTGGCTGACATCTGGACACCTCCGAAGTACGCTTCAACGTCTGCACTAGCGCCTGGATCGAAGGCGAAGGTTACAATGTTATCTCGAACCTCGGCCTTGAGCATCGGATGGCCTCGGGCCTTCAGGAACGAGGCGATCTCCAGCTCTGTGGTCTCGTATCTTGTTCTCATGACTTCTAAATCTCCTTTGTTATCAATTGTTTTGCTAAGGCCAAAAACACTAAACCCCGCCAGTTTCCCAGCGGGGTCTGGTCTTGCTTATTTGTATCCCTATATAATTAGACGCATTAAACGTTAAAAAGGTTACATAAAACTGTTGGTAACTTGCGATTATATTGGCCCAACTTGTTCTTATTTCCTCGATCCTGCGGCCAGTGGGGAAAATCGATGATGAACCGCTTGAAGGTCTGCCGTCTGGAGATTGACGTACCGCCTGGTCATCTCAAGGTTTTCATGCCCGAGAATCCGCTGAAGACGTAGTACGTCGCCACCATTCCGAAGGTACTTGGTCGCGAACGTATGCCGCAGGGTGTGGAACGAGCATCGGACCCCCGTAATCCGTAGCCTCTTGCACATGCCCTTAAAGGCCCGGAGAGCGTTTCTTTGATTGAGCTTCTGACCTTGGCCCGAAAAAAAGAGCAAGTCGCCGTAGGCCGGTTTGGAACTGGCCATGAGTCGGAACAGGGACTTCCGCAGGTTAAGGGAGAAGGGAACAACCCTGTCCTTGCGGCCTTTGCCGTGGATCTTCAGCAGCAAGTTATCGAGGTCCACATCGTCAATTCGGTTGATGGAGAGGGCTTCATCAATGCGTGCTCCGGTGTCCAGGAGAAGGCAGGTCAATAGGTGAATCCGCCGTTCTGCGCGTGACTTCGGCGTGAAGTGAATCATGCGTTTGATTTGGGTGTCGTCGAAAGTCTCCAAGACCTTTTGCTGCTCACGTAATTTGGGGATCACCAGCAGAGTCGGCGAATGCCCTTCCGCGTGGAGCCATCGAAAGAAGGTGTTCAGACTCCGCAAGTAGGTGTTGATAGTGACAGCTGAAAGGTTACGGGATCGAAGCTCAGCAATGCGAGCAATGATGGTTTCCTTGGTCAGCGCCGACGGGTGTTTGCCCTTGAGGCTATTCTCGAAGGCTTTCCAGGCCCACCGATAGCTTGCAACAGTGGTTGGAGAGACGTTGTTGAGGTATTGCTTTTCTAGAGTGAATCGGGCGTAAAAATCTTCCATGGAAGCGGTCAACTCCGAGTTTGGAATTGCCGCTCAAGACGGTAAGTTATTGTTTTGGTGAGAGTTGGCAACCAGCCGGGACTTACCTCTTCCATGCCATGGAAGCGCGCTCCCAACTGCGCCACAGGCCCACGGTGAACTTTTTCTAGATTACCATGAGGCCCGGTGTTCGTGTGCTCAGCGCACCGGGACACCCATCAGGGTGACAAACTTTTGGCAAACCGGCACAAGTCCTGCGTTGCCGAGGCCGCCGGAGGGGCAGTTATCCTTCCGGATGCATTTATCCAGCCCCCAAGAACCGGCCGAGCCTGCGAAGCGGGATCGCGTGGCGAAGGGGTAACATGAAACCGAGGGGGAAAGCGGCATGATTTCTCGCGGACTCGTGGCATTGCTCTTCCTGCTGCTGCCCGTTTCGGCCCAGGACCCGCAGCCGTCGCGGCTACCCAACGGCAGACTCCAAAGCTTGGCCATTCTCAAGGCGGACTATGAGAAATCCAAGGAGGACATTGCCAAGCTCATCGAACTGGCCCAGCAACTCGAGGAAGAGATCGAAAAGAATCAGGAGTTTGTGCTTGATCTGCGAAGTCTGCGCAAGGTGGAGGATATTGAAGACCTTGCTGGGCGAATCAAGAAGCGGATGAAGCGGTATTAAACAACCGCCGCCGGCGACAGCGCTCGTTACCGGGTCAAGGCACCCTTTCCGGCCTCAGGGGTCAAAGCCAAACGAACGTATCTTCCGACCGGCCGGAACGGAGCCAGGCCGGATTCCCATTAGCATCCCGCAAATACTCGGACCCAACAACTAAGACCGCCGCCGAGGCTCCTCGTGATTCATCCCGTCGCCGGGATAGCCTGGCCGCGCAGGCGCACGATCGGTGACCCGCTCCCGCTCGGCGTCCCAGACCATGACTTTGCCCTGGCGATAACTATCGACGCCGAGCTTGATGGCCGTCATGATCTTGTAGCCGAATTCGGCATTGAAGACCGGCTGCTGGCGGCTTCGGACACAGTCGAGGAAGTTGTCCATGTGCTCTTTCTGCATGTCGTGTGGGGGAATCTCGACGTACATTTTCTCGGCGCCCGTCTTTTCGATGAATTTGTCACGGAACTGCCACTCCGGCTCAACGATCACGAGGTTGCGGTCGAAAGTGATCGTTCCCTCATGCCCGTAGATGGCCATGCCGAAGTACTGGTTGGCGGCGGCGTTCGCCATGGACGCCGACATCGTACAGTAGTCGCCGGCGTACTCGATGGTCGTGCTATAGGTGTCGGGAACCTCACGGTCTTTATGAACGTAGATGCCGCCCGATCCCGTGACGCGAGTCGGAAACTCAATACCCATGATCTGCCGCAGAGGCGAGAGGTAATGATAGAAAAGGTCGGTGGCGATGCCTCCGGAGTAATCCCAGTATTTGCGCCATCGGAAATAGCGGTCCGGATCGAACGGCCGGTTCGGCGCGGAACCGAGGAAATTCTTCCAGCCCACCTCTTCCGCGGTCACGCCCGGGTCGATCTCATAGTTCCATTCGCCCCAGATGCTATTGCGTGAGTACGTCGCCTGCGCCCACAGGACCGGACCGATCCACCCATCCTGGACGATCTCCCGCGCCTTGCGATAAAGCTGGTTGGACGTATACTGGCTGCCCACCTGCAATACTCTGTCGCTCTGCTTCACGGTGCGGGAGAGATCACGCGCCTCCTCCACCGTGAGCGTCATTGGTTTTTCCAGGTAGACATCCTTCCCCGCCTTAATGGCATCCGTCGCCATGACAGAGTGCCAGTGATCCGGCGTCGCGATGATGACGGCGTCGATGTCGGGCCGGGCCAGCAGATCGCGGTAGTCGTGGTGGACATCTTTGGCGTCGATTCCCGCAGTCTGACGGCCGGCTTCCTTACGCTTGGCGTAGATGTCGCTGGTGGCGACGATGCGCGCATCGCCCTTCATCTCGATCCGGGCTTTGACCGTGCGCATCAGGCCATTCGCCCGCCCTCCGGTGCCGATGACGCCCACATTGATTCGATCGTTCGCGCCGAGAATCCGGCGCTGGGCTGACGCCACGGAGGGCCGCCCCGCCGATAGGGCTAAAAACCCCGCGGAGGCGCTTAGGAAATTTCGACGAGTGGTTTTCTTTTCGGACATCGGTTCACCTCTCTATTTCGACACCTAGGCGCAATGGCTCCCGAGGTCATCGATCCACGGCTCCCAGTAGTGTACTGGCTTGAAGATCGCACGGCAAACAGGTTAGGCGCAGCGACTCTGGCCCTGCGGTATTCCTGCTGTTGGACCGCAGACATGGCGACTCAGGACGGCTGGTACCCGGTGTGGCCAATTCCGCCATCGCTGCCTGCAAACGACGTCCGGCCGCGACAAGGCAATTTAACATGGCCCCGTTTGAAATCGGACCCTGTTTGCGCTACCTTACTCTTGGCCATATGGTCACTGTTAGCAGGGTCCACAGCAACCTACCGAGCAATTCCCCATACGAGATTTCTATGCAAATTTCGATTCGACAGTCGTTCAGAGGCTTCCTCTGTGTCCTTTGCCTAGCCATTCTCACTGTTTCCGGCTGGGCCACGCTGGTGCCTCAGCAGAGCCTGGAAGAGATGGCGTCAGAGGCCCAGTTCGTCATTCACGGCAAAGTAGTTCGTAAATGGTCCGCCTGGGACGCCGGCGGCCAGATGATCTGGACGCACTATCAGATCCAGCTCGAGGAAACTTTGAAGGGAAATCCCGGAAACTCTCCGGTCGTTAGCGAACCAGGGGGCGTTGTCGGTGATCAGGGGATGTCCATCGCAGGCACGCCGGAATACACCGTTGGGGACGAGGTCGTGCTGCTCGTCTGGCGGACTCCCATCGGCTACCTGCGAACGTCGGGCTGGGGCCAGGGCAAGTTCACGGTGGCCGCTACAGCGGCGGGATCTGTAAAGATCGTACATGCACCTCTTCAACTCCGCGGGATTGAGCTGGTCAGTCCTCAAAAGGCCGGCGCGCCACGCCAAGCCGGAACTCTACCCAGTGGGCTGGATGGACTGCCCCTTGAACAATTCAAAGGGCGTCTGAGGACGATCCTTCGCGGAGCAGGAGGTGCGCGGTGAAAACCATCATCTCTGTGCTGACAATTTTCTTAGGCGCTGCCACCTCCCCCCTTGGGGCGCACATCCGAAGTATCGTCCAGAGTACCGAAGCCCCCCTCCAGCGCACGGACGCAAACAACATCCAATTTCGGGTTAACGAACAAACCCAGGCGGGGATGTTGAACACCGGAGGACAACCGATTATCACCGCCGGCAGTAATCCCATGGCGGCCCTGCAAGCCTCGGCCGACCGTTGGAGTGCTGTCTCTTCGGCAATGATTAGCTTTGCCCAGCTTCAGACCACACCCCTCAGCAATGACGGCATGGATGGCAACCATGTCATCACGTTCCAGGACACTCCCGCCATCCGTTCGACCGTAGGAGGCGCTTTGGCCATCGCGGCGCAACGCTTTACCGTCAATGGCAACATCATAGACAGTGACATCCTCTTTAACCCCGACGTCCAGATCGGCGGACAGCACTTTGCATTTTCCACGAATCTTGAGGCCGGCACGTTCGACCTGGGTTCGGTCGCCACCCATGAATTGGGTCACACGCTAGGATCGGCTCACTCGGGTGTGATCGCGGCCACGATGTTTCCGCGGGCAGCCCGGGAATCAGATCTGCACGCGACGCTATCGGGCGACGATCTTGCCTTTGCGCGTGCCGTTTACCCCGCAGGCAACGTCGCAGCCGATTTCGGCCACATCGAAGGCACGATTTCACGTGCGGCAGGAGGCGCCGTGCGCCGTGTGCTCGTCACCGCTCACGGCCAGAATGGAACGGTTGTCTGCGCATTGACAAATCCCGCCAATGGCGCCTACAGGATCGGACCGCTTCCACCTGGCAACTACTTTGTCTCCGCGGAGCCCGTTGACGGGCCGTTGTCTACGGGAGATCTTGGCGCCTTCAATGCGTCCACTTTTGACCTGGACATCAAGGTGGGCTTCTTCGGTGGCGACAATCCCGCGACTGTCTCGGTGTCCGCTGGACAAACCACCATGACAAGCTTCTCGGTCAACTCCGGAGCGCCCGCGCTGTCCATCAGCCGGATCGGCCAAAGCGGCGCCAATACTCCGGGCGCCTTCAGAAACTTTGGGGCAGGCGCCATTGAGGTCGATCCCATGACCTCGTTTGACCTGGTGATGGACGGCACGGGAGTCGATGCTTCAGTCCAGCCCACGTTCCTGGGCCCCGGCCTGACCCTGCAAGCCGGCTCCGTGAAGGTGGACCCCTTCATTCAGGGGATCACCCTGGTGCGAATGACGCTCAATGTGGGAGCAGTCAACGGAAGACAACTTGCCTCCATCGCCCTGGCCAAGGGAGGAGAGATTACGGATTACGCGGGATCGATCGTGATCAAGGGCGTCGCGGGAGCTGGAGGGCCTATTTTCACCAACGCGGGTCTGGGTAACGGAGCGAGCCTGGCGACAGGCGCCGTGGCGGCGGATGAGATCGTCAGCCTCTTCGGGCAGAACCTGGCAGGACAACAGGCTTCCGGTCCCGAACCTCTGCCTACGCAACTGGCGGGCACCACCGTCGAGGTCAGAGATAGTCAGGGCGTCACTCGTCTGGCGGGGATCTCCTTCATTCATCCCTTACAGATGAACTTCGTCATCCCGGCGGGGACGGCTCTCGGTCAGGCTACTCTCACCGTCCGCACCGCGCAAGGAAGCGCCACAATCAATCTTCAAGTCGACAACGTGTCGCCCGGTATCTTCACGCCCAACGGCACGGGCGAGGGGGTAGCTTTCGCGCAGCGCTGGCTGTTCAACAACGACTTTAGCCAACTCGTGAACATCGCGAACGCCTATCAGTTGAGCGGCAACACATTCGTACCCGCTCCGATCAACCTGGGCCCACAGAACCAGCAACCGGTTCTCGTTCTGGCCACAACCGGCCTTCGGCGCGCGTCTGTTGTGACCGCCACCATCGGTGGCCAAGCGGCGCAGGTACTCGGTGTTGCGGCACAGGGACAGTTCACCGGGTTGGACCAGGTGAACATCCTGCTGAATCGAAATCTGGCCGGACGAGGAACAGTGAACGTAGTGCTGACCGTCGACGGCAAGGCTACCAAACCAACAACAGTGGCGTTTCAATAAACCGAGGGTACAAAGGGCTTGTACCGGACCAGTCCTATGCGCTCACGGAAGGCTCTGCGGTCCGCGAGGCCCGATACACCCACACCGTCACGGCGGCGAGGGCGGCCAGCGTCACGAGATCGCTCTCGATGACCGGTATGGGCAGTTCCACGCCGAGGGTCCGCGGGACGGCGATCAGGATGCCGGCGACGGCTTCTCCCGCGATGAGTCCCGAACTTAGCAGGATCGATCTATTTTCGGCTGCTTCCGCGAACCCCGCACCCCGCTTGCTGGTTGTGCGGCGGAGCCAGTAGCTGGCCAGGCCACCCACCAGAATCGGAACCGACAGCGACATGGGCAGGTAGATGCCGACCGCCACCGGCATCACATAAGCGCGAAAGGGCATTTGTTTGATCCGCAGAAACTCGTCAAGGACGATCAAGCCGACCGCGATGCCAGCGCCCATGATCACCATGTTCCAGGGCAAGCCTGTGTTTTCAAAAAGCGCCCTGGCGATGCTTGCAAACAGAGTTGCTTGCGGCGCGCGCAGCGCTTCGGCGCCGCCCGTTCCTATTCCGTAGCCCTTCTGGAGCAGCGTCAAGATCGGTGCGATGAGCAGGGCCGGAAATATGGTTCCGATCAACTGGGCGATCTGTTGCCGCCAGGGAGTCGCGCCTACCAGATAGCCGGTTTTGAGATCCTGTGAAGTGTCGCCGGCGCTGGCCGCGGCGCAACACACGACACCCGCAACACCGAGGGCCGCGAGAATCCCGCCTGTTCCCGTCATTCCGAGAAGCAGCAGAACCACCGAGGCAAAGATCAGGGCGCAAATCGTCATTCCCGAAATCGGGTTGTTCGAGCTGCCGACGAGCCCGACGATGTAGCTTGATACAGCGACGAAGAAAAACGACGCGACTACCATCACAAGACTGGCGACCAGGGAAATCGTGGCTGACCCGGTAATGGCTTGGTAGAGCAGGAAGACAAAAAGCGTTGTCACCACAAGAACGATGGAAAGCTTTGAAGTGGGAAGGTCCTGCTCAGTCCGGTCGAGAGCGCGGCCCTGCGAGCGAAAGCCGCCGACAGCCTCACGCATGGCCTTGACGATTCCATGGCGGATGCTCACCATCGACCAAAGCCCGCCAACGATCATCGCGCCGACACCCATGTAGCGGATCTGGTGACTCCAGGCGTCCCAAGCCGCATCGAGAGGCGCCCCGTCGGGCAAAGGGTGGGAAAGATAGTACGCCGGGATCGCGATGATCCAGCCGAGCGCCCCGCCGAAGAAAACGAGCGCAGAAACCTCCAGTCCAACGATGACTCCTACGCCCAGCAAAGCCACCGATACATCCGTGCCGAAGTAAAAGAGAGTACCGCCCAGCCGCTGCGCGCCTTCGACGGTGGCACGCAGCACGCCGACAATTCCGATGAGCGCTTTGAAGATCACACCCACTCCTAACGCGACGGCAATCTGCACCAGAGAGGTTCCGCCTCCCTGCCCCGCCTCAAGCACCTTCGCGCAAGCCACCCCCTCGGGGTACACAAGCTCTTTTTCCTCGACAATCAAGGTCTTGCGCAAAGGGATCATGAAAGCCACGCCCAGGACGCCGCCCAGTAAGCCGATCAGCGTTACTTCCCAATACGGAAAGTCTGTCCAGACCCCGGCTATCACCAGGGCAGGCACGGTAAAGATCACGCCGGAGGCGATCGACACACCGGCGGCCGAAATCGTCTGCACGATGTTGTTTTCGAGAATCGTGCCTCGGCGCAGTATTCCTCGCAGTACACCCATCGAGACAATCGCCGAGGGAATGCTCGCCGAAACCGTCATGCCCGCATAAAGGCCAAGATACGTATTCGCAGCGGTCATGATGCTGCCTACGATCAGGCCGAGGATAATGGCTCGCGCGGAAAGTTCCGCTACCGACGCTGCAGACTTAGTGGGGATGGGCATAAGGTGAGAAGGACCAGGTACGCGAATTCCCTATTGTACAGGCGGGACTTGGCGGGCGCGGGTCTCGCGACGGCGGTTAGCCGCTGGTTTAACAGGCCTTGTGGGCTTGAGGAAAGTATTTCCCATGGCGGTCCTACGGTGTCAAAGTTCCGGGCCGCTATAGGTCTTCAATTGTGTCAGAATCAGTCCGGAGTCCACCTTGAGCGACCGGGAAAAGAACGGCCTGCGCGGGCGTGTCGCCAGCGTCAGGACCGAGTTCTTTGACTGCGACCAGCAGACCGGCGAAGTCTTGGGCGGCCCACAGCGGGCGACGATCGAAACCTACCATCCCGACGGTCACATCACGTCCCTCATCAACGAGAACTGGGACGGGTCCATGTCGACGACCACCTACATCTACAGCAGCCGTGGCGACCTGGCCGAAGTCAAGAGCGAGTTTAACGGCATGTTTCACGGCGGCGCAGTCTCTCAGTACGATGCTGCCGGCAGACTTGTGAGAACAACAAACGAGGCCCAGAACGGAGCAAAGTGGCAGTCGGCGAGCTGCACGTATGACGACGGCGGCAGCAAGACCGAAGTACAATTTCCCCTCCCGGATTTTGTCCTCGCCGAGATGATGACCTCGGCCAAGGCGTCCCGGCAGGCATTAGGTCATCCAGCCGGCGAAGTCGGCTACGACGCGTCGCTCACCTGTACGACGACGATCTACTACGACGCCCGTGGCAATCGTCTGGAAGAGCTGAGGCACAACCCGAATCGGGAGCTAATCGGCAGGGTCATTTATACCTACGATGGTCAAGGGCGCCTGACTGAAGAGCGCGAGCAAATCGGCCCCGGGTCTGTGTTCGATCAAATATCGAGTGATCCCGGCGCCGACGCAGCTGAACTAGAGAGTCTTCAGCAAACCCTCGAGCAAGCATTTGAAACGGGCGCCGGTTTGCTGCTGACCACCTACTCCTACGACCTCGACGGCAAGAAAATCGAGGAAGTTGCCCGGCAGGGGCCCTTTAGCTCTACCAGGCAGATGTTTGCCTACGACGAATACGGAAATCTTGCCGCTGTCCATTACGGCGAAGAACGCACAGATTTTGAAGCAGGGCCCGACGGACGGCTTTCGCCGGCGTCCCCTTCCCGCCGGGACAGCTACGTTCATCGCTTCGCCTACGGCTATGACTCGCATGGCAATTGGACTCAAAAAACGCTGACCACCATCGACAACGCTGGCGATCAGCACCATTCCAATGTCGAGCGCCGCGCCATCACGTATCACCCTCCGGAGGTATAGTTCATGCCCATTGACCGCCGCAACGCCCTGAAGGCTATGAGCACGGCCGCCGCCGGCCTGCTCGCCTCACCCGGCCCGATCGCCGCCGCCCAATCCAACGCCCGGCGCGGCCTGCCGGCGGTGAAAATCACTGATCTGAAAGTGATCCTCACGCAGCCCGGGCCGGATCATCTCGTAATCGTCAAGCTGCTCACCAGTGAACCGGGCCTTTACGGCGTGGGCTGCGCGACGCACCGCGAGCGCCCGCACGCTGTGGCCGCCTATCTCGAGCAACACCTGAAACCGTTCGTCATCGGGCGCAACGTCGACGAAATCGAAGACCTATGGCAGTCGGCCTACGTCGCGTCCTACTTCCGAAGCGGCGTCACGGGCAACAACGCCCTCAGCGGCATCGACGGCGCGCTTTGGGACATCCTCGGCAAGCGATGCGGGGTGCCGGTGTACCAGCTTTTAGGCGGTAAGGTGCGCACAGCCGTGCCGCTATACTGCCACGCTTCCGCCACCGAACTGGCCGAGTTGGAAGACAGAGTACGGAATTGGATATCGCAGGGTTATCGGCATGTGCGTATCCAGCTTGCTTCCCCCGGCTTCTCGGGGTATGGCGTAAGCGGCGCGACTACGTCCGCAGAGGTCATGAAGATGCGGCCCGTTGGGACGCCGGACTCGCCCGTCTTCGAGCCGACGCCCTACGTCAACACTTGCATCAAGATGTTCGACTATCTTCGCTCGAAGCTGGGATTTGACGTCGAGCTGCTCCACGATATCCACGAGCGGGTCCCGCCCAACCAGGCGATCCAGCTTTGTAAGGCGGTTGAGCCCTACCGCCCCTATTTCATGGAAGACCCTTTCGCTCCCGAAGACGTTCATTGGTTCCGCACCCTTCGGCAGCAGACGGCTTGCCCGATCGCGATGGGCGAACTCTTCGTCAACCGCAACGAATGGGTCTTTCTGGTGGCCGAGCGCTTGATCGACTTCATCCGCATCCACATTTCGGCGATGGGTGGGTTGAACATGGCCCGGAAGATCGCCGCATGTTGCGAGTTCTTCAACGTGCGCACCGCCTGGCACGGCCCGGGCAACGTCTCCCCGGTCGGCCACGCCGTGAACATGCATCTTGACCTTGCCAGCTACAGCTTCGGCATTCAAGAGCAGAATGTATTTTCGGAGAATGTACGCGAGGTCTTTCCCGGCGCTCCCGAGATCAAGGGGGGCTACATGTACGCCAATGACCGGCCCGGCCTGGGAATCGATGTGGACGAAACCGCCGCAGCGAAGTTTCCCTACCAGACGCCAGGCGGCAGCCGAGGCAACGACCGCCGCCTGGATGGAACGATCGTCAGGCCTTAGCGAGTCTGGCCGCCTCGGAAGGGTAGGACCGGACCAAAGTATCGACGGGAACCCGGCTCTGCCCCGTCGTTGCTTGAAATGCTAGCCTAGAGAAAGGGTGCGACGCCCCCCGGTTTCACCCCTGCAAGGAGCTATTGAATGCACACCAGGTTGATGCAGACCCTTCTGGCTTTCGCCGCCGTAGTGCTGATCACGGTGACGGGCCGGCCAGTCGCCGGCGCGGAAGAGATCGTCTTCAAAGACGTGAAGCAGCAGACCAGCCAATTTATGGAGTGGTATGCGACGATCAAACTGACGCCTCAACAGGAGTCCATCAAGAAGACTGCCCTGACCGCGCTTCCAGCTCCCTGCTGCAGCGACAACTCGGCCTACACGTGCTGTTGCGAGTGCAACGTATCACGAACGATCTGGGGACTTTCGCACTACCTCATCGCCAAACAGGGGGCGAATGCCGCGCAGGTAACAGCGAAAGTGAAGGAATGGATTGCGTTCGTGAACCCCAGTGGCTTTGAAGGAAAGGCCTGTTATAGCGGCGGGTGCGCCAGGCCGTTTGCCAAAGGCGGCTGTGGCGGCATGAATGCCGGCCACGTTACCTTCTGAGACCGAATGCCGTTGGAGTTGGAGAGCCCGCCACCCAGTGGGTGTGCCAGCCTTGGCCTGGGCTGAATTTTTACGCTCCCGCGCGATCCGCGACGCTTGTCACTTTGCTGAAGATCGTGCTGATCGACGCCGAGAAGTCAGGGATCGTAGCTCCAGCCGTGACCGCCACCATCCCGGCCAACAGGGCGTACTCCACGAAGTCCTGACCGCTCTCGTCTCGCAGGATGCTGTTGAGAAGTATCTGAAGCTTAATCATTCTCTCTCCCTTTCCATACCCCTCGTCGCGGGGTGGGTCACGTAACGAGTTTCACCCGCGTCCGGCCCCGGAGTCGATAGGCTGCGGGTACCAATTTAGCGGCACCCCAGGGTACTGGCCACCCTAAGGGTCATGCCGGTATGCCATAAAGGCCCGTCCCCCGCCCCAGCCGCTTGACGGGACCCTCATTCACCCAAGCCACCCTGTTTTGCGAAGAAGGCGACGAATCGGTCTGGCACCCAAAAACTCCTGAAGCCAGTGTTTTCCAGGCTTTTCCCCGCAACCAAGCACTCGCAATTCCTCTTGCGGGCGTACCCCGTTCGTCGTAAGGAAAGATCCCCGTCCCTGCTAGGAGCCGGGCCGTGCTACATCCAAAACAGGCCAGGTTGAACCGGCCGCCGTGCCATGAGAAAGCTGACCCTCTCGGTATTGAACTTCCTCTTTCTTCCGGAGGGTTCGGCGGAGACATACCTTGAGACCGCCAAGAAGGCACGTGGCCGGGACTTTCTGAAATGCGTACTGGCGGCCGGCCTGGTCCTTTTCCTTCTCGAGGACGGTGTTTTCATGTACGCAGCTTGGCTGGTCACGGCCGGCGCATTCGGAATCTACCAATACCTGTGGGTTTTCTCGTACCCAGTGGGACGGCCCGTGCTCTACGAGGAAACGAGTCTGGTCTTTCTGGTGCTCGTGGTGGTGAACTATGCGGCGCTGGCGTTCCTCTCCGGAGCAGGCTGGGCCAGCGCGGCCCTACTTGCGGTGATCTGGTTCTACTTTGCCCGGACAGTCGGCCGTTTTGCGGTCGCCCGCGAGATCAACAAAATGGTCAATGCCGTGTGCGACGAATACCCCGATGAGCCCACGGAGGAGAAGGCGCAACTCGCACAGGAAATGCTCGCGACACGCATTGAAGAGGTGCGAAGCCTGTAGAGGTGCCGCGCGAGACGCTAGTGCGAACTGCGCCAGCTTTCCCGAGCACGCAGCAGTGGGGAAGCGGCGCGCCTTACTCCAGCCCGAAGAGCGGCCGCCGCACTTTCGTAAACGTAAACCTCGCCGGGTTGACGGCTGTCGCGCCCGGAGTGTCAACAGGAATGATCACCCCCGCGACAGGCTCGTAGGCGGCGCGTGGTGCGATATTCCCCTTGACCACGATGATCTTCTGGCGCTCGACGTAAACGCCGTTACTGACAAGCTGGTGGATGCTGTTAGGGCTGGAGCGCAGTTTCGTCAGCAGCACCAGGTTCGGCACGTCCAGAGTTGACCCCTCCACGTGAATTACCGCGGTGTGGCCCATGTCCCAGTAGCGTCCCCCGCCGTGCCTGATTTCTGTCTCCACATACCGGCCTTCGTGCAGCGACCTTACACGCCCCCGGATGCGCACCGGCTTGCCGTGCCCGGCGTCCGTTTTTCCGCCGACAAGGTGGTCAAACGGGGCCCCGACGCCCGCTCGGAAGGCGGCGTCCGCTGCTTCCACATCGGCAAGCACCACCACCCAGCCCTCCGCCTTTTGCTTTACCAGCTCTTCCAACAGAAAGGTACTGTCACCGGGCGTGCCGCCCCCAATGTTGTCTCCCATGTCGATCAGCGCCACGGGAAACCTCTCCGCCTTCATCGCCTGCCCTACAGCGGTCGCTGCATCGGGGTTCTTGAGGACAAGCTGATCACGCGTCGCCCAAAGCATGTCCGACAGGCGTTGCGCTTCCCGCTGCGCCAGGGCGGGATCGTTGTCGGTCACCACGATGACACTCGGGCCCATCCAGGGCGCATCGCCCCACTGATATCCACCGGGTACGCTCACCGCGAGGATTTTCGGATCCCTTTCGAGGCGCCGGCTCTCGTTGACGATCGGCAACAGCGGCAGCGCCTTGGTGTATTGGAACACCAAGTTGTACACCATCGGCGGCTTCACGATCGCCTGCGTCGGCTTAACCTTGCCCGCCACCATTCCGGCCATGATTTCGGCGGCCTGAATGCCCCGCTCTTTCGTATCGATGTGCGGCGTCTCTTTGTAAGTAATGAGTGTGTTGGAGAGTTTGACCGTTTCCGGGCTGACGTTCGCGTGAAAGTCGTGGGTCACGATGATGGGCATCGCCGGCCCCATCGCTTCCCGCACGCGGCGCACAATCTCTTCGTCGCCGCTGGGATAGCTCTCAACAACCATGGCGCCGTGAAGAGCCAGCAGAACGCCGTCGAGCGGCGGGGCCGCCTTCAACTCGCGAAGCATGACCGCCATCATGCTGTTAAAGGCGGCGTCGGTGACCGGTCCTTTCGGGGTGGCGTCCGTTACGAGGGTCGGATACAGATCGAGACCAAGGCGCGACGCCGCTTCGACATAGCCGCTGACCGTCGTACTTGCTTTGGCGGCTTCGCGCAGGAATTCAGCCCGTGCTTCCTCCGTCTTCATGGCCAGACTTTCCGGCCGCGTCGCGCCGGCCGGAGCGCGGAACGGAAAGGCGGAATCAAAATCTTCCAGAACCGTCTTGGCCGAATTAAACGAATTCGACTCGTGGCTGATGCCGGCAATGGCGATTCGTGGCGGCGCGGCCTGCAGGGCCGCAACCGTGAGAAGGAGGAGTGCAAGGACCAGGCGTTTCATGGAACCACCCCCAGACGTTCAGGAAGCCGCCAAACCACGAACGGCGGCCTTCGACGCGAGGCGCGTGAAAGCGCCGGCGCAATCATAGCGGCGAGCCTCCGGGTTCGTCAAGCGAGCGAGGAACCCGCCGTGTTGAGAGATCGCGACCGTGGCAGATGCGGACCCATTCCCAAGCACTGAGACGTCGAGGATGAGATCAAAGCGGGGCTAGAGACCGTGACGCACCGACCCTGGCCTGGCGTAAATGAAAGTTTGGTGAGCGCGGAAGGAATCGAACCTTCAACCTAGTGATTAAGAGTCACTTGCTCTGCCAATTGAGCTACGCGCCCCGGGGAGCCGGCCCCGCAAACTTACGCGGCAGCCGTTCTGAAGAGGGATCTGAGGTCAACTGCACCTCAGGAAAGGTATTATAGCACGCGATCTTCGACGTTTTGGCGAGCCGAACGGATGGCTGTGATGAGCGCCCTGTGCGGAGTCTCTCCCGTCACCGTCTGCCGAAATACAGAAGACGACACCGTAGCGAAAGATCCGGGCGGGATCGTGGAGGCAGTCCTATACGGTCATAGCTGCCCCTGCTGATTTCCCCTTGGCCTGCTTTTGCACTGACTCAAATAGAATTTGCGTCTCGTCCAACTCACCTTTCACCGGAACGGGAAGCTTTGCATCCCGGAAGACCTCTTCCGGTGGGTAGTTTTTGATGTTTACCGCGGCGATGGTTTGCTGCTTCAGCAGCGCTGTCAAGCCAACGCGGCCCAGGCCCATGTTGCGTATGTGATCCTGCACGCGGAAGCATCGCAAGACGCTCTTTGTTCCGTTGCTCTCGTGACGCTCGTATGTGAGCGCAAATCCGAAATGGAATTCGATTTTTTCTTCCTTCGGCGGAAGAGAGACCTGCAACGCCAATGGGTGCACCGAAAAGTGGGCATTGTCCGTTGCAAGAAGCCCTTGGCCGCGGTCGAACGCGATCAGCGTCTGCAGAATCTTCGCCTCTACAAAATTAAGAACGAGTTCCTCCTCCAGGGAGATCCAGTTCGGCGGAGCCGCCGGAGTGCCGGTTCTTGGGGCCGACACATCGACCTTGCCGATCTCGAGGCCCAGACGGCGTTTACAGAACGTTTGGAAGCGCGCCCCAAACGTGGCCGCGCTGATCGCCCACGTCACGCGAAACATGGCCGACCAGGACCAGTGGCGGAAGAAGTTCATCCAGCCCCGGTTGTCGGGATGATCGTACTCCTGGTCGAGATTGAGGTCCAGGTAGACGTTCTCCATGAGCTGGATGACCTGGTTGCAGATGTAGAATCCCTCCCGGATTTGATCGCAATCCTTCGGCAGCCACGAGACGGGTTTGTCGCATTCCGCATTGCCCCGCACCAACGCACGCCATTCCGGATAGATCTGGTGGCTCAAGAAGGCCAGGTTCTTCGATGTTCGAAGCTCCTCATAGATCTCGTCTACCTTGGCGGCGTGCTTGGTGAAGTGCGATTCCACTTGAACACTCGGCGGATACCAGTAGCGCCGTAGATTGAGGAACAAATCATAAGTGGACTGTTCCCTGACCTCAGCCACTTCACCCGCCCCGTTGAGCACTTCTTCCGCGATGTGCTTGCCAAGAGCACGATAGCTCTCAAACTGCGACTCGTCAAAGAACTGGTCGGCCGTCGACTGGTGCGGAAACTCCGGGTGCTCATCGGCGTAGTGCTCCACATCCGCTGGTTCCTCACCGGTAAGGGATGCCTTGATGTAGAGGAGCGTCCCCACCGAAGCATCGGCGCCTCCACCGCGCACACGATCGTAGCGGATCTTGCCGAACGCACAGTGCGTCTCGCTGTAGCCCGCTTCCTTGGAGCGGCGTATGGCATCCACGTCGATCTCAACGTCGATGCCAAAGTCGGCCCGGCACTTTTCGATCGCGTTCCCGAGGTCCTCGAACGTCAGCGCCGGATCGGCGCCGGCGTCGCAGACTATGATGTAGCGGCAGCGGCGCCGAACCAATTCATAAAGGCCCAGATTTTCGAAATGGCCGCCGTCCGATAAATAGACAAAGTTTCTCTCGCTATTCGTCAAGCCGAACAATTCGAAGAGAAGGTAGAACAGGCCCAGGCGCGGGCTGGGCTTCTTCCATGAGTCGTTGAGCGAGTTGCCGAGCCACCAGCCGAGCCGCACATTGAGAACCGTCATCAAGAAGGCCACGGGCGGTGAGGAATGGTAACCCATGTTGGGGGTGAAGGCTGCCCCCGAAATGGCCATGGCGGTACCCAGAGACATTCCGCTTTCGAATTTCGCCGTTTCGCGGAATGCGCCCTCGCTGTTCAATGTGGCGATTTCGCCCTCTGTTCCACACTTGGTCGTGCGGGCTGGCACAAAGCCCGAGTAGAGCGGCGCAAGCAGAAAGGATGCGGCCTTGCGCTTTTGCCAGGCCAGTTCCTTCCCGGACACAAGATTTACTGCCGTGTTGACCAGATGATACGGGCCGATGTAGGGCGTCTCCCATTTCTTGCCTGGCCGATCAGGACCTCCTCCAGGAGGTTGGGTCACAAGGTCGCTGATACGTAATGTGTGCCCCGTGGGAACGAACCCGGTGAACGGGTCGGGACAGCGGGACTGATCGGATGCTCCCAGGTAGCACCTCGCCAGGCGGTTGCGGTAGAAGTGATGCAAAGAAAATGAGTTGATATCAATCACCACCGACAGAACTAAGGCAAGCCCCAACAAGAACAAGAAACCGCGCACGAGGTACTCGGTAGAGGTCCATTCATGATCTTGCAGAACAGCTTCCGTACCGAGGCTCAACGAAACGAACAGAGTCAGAATCAGGACATACGGGGCAACCTCAAACAGCCGGTCGCCCGGGGATTTGGTTGGGGGAATTTCCCGTTTGGAGGACTCGCTCGCCCCGACGACGCCACCTGCCCCACCCCCCATCAACAAGGTGAACACGGTGCTCCAGAATTCCTTGGTCTTCCAAAAGTCAGTCCACTCCTCCAGCTTTCCCCATTCATTGGCCTGATTCCAGTATTCGACCGAGTACAAGGTAAGTCCCGAGAAGAAAAGCCACGCAAGCGCGCCTGCCGCCAGCCAGCCCCCTACGCGGCTGGTCCACTCGCCTCGTAGCGCCGCGAATCCGCCGCCACCCAAGAGGCCAACGAGGACGATACCGGCAAGGGATAGCAGCGCCACGAATGCCGGCATAGCCCGGACCGTCTTGTCGGTCTGCGTCCAGTCGGCAATCGGGCGGCAGGGCAGAAGCGCGCAGGGGTCCACGGTGGTAAGGACCCAAGGACTTACGAACCAGGCCCCCGCCAACAAGGGCAGCACGACCAGCAGTCCAATCGCACCCGGCTGCGCGTGCCAGGGATATTCCAACGACCCGGCTGTAGGTTTCCAAAGACGCCAAAGATTCAGACCGCCTACAATAACCGGCGGGACGAAGCAGAGCAACGTGATCAGCAGCCCATAGTCGCTGCTGGAGGCGCCGGCCGCCGGCCACAGGCCGTTCATGCATTGCCGGGCCAGCCTAGGCAGCAACAAGAGCGCAGCCATGAAAGGGATCAGAATCGCCAGGTTCAGCAGGAGATTCCTGGTGTAGATGGCCGCGGCGGCAAGCGTGTCACCGCTGAAAAGACCGCGTCTAGGCGTCAGGTAGTTCGTAAAGCGGCGCAGAAATCGAATGGGAGCCGCCTCGGCCTCCCGCTCCGTCGGGTAGTTGCCGGCAAGATCTTTGGAAACGTCCACGAGGGTCTTGCTCTTCTCGCAAGCCCGCTTGATCCAGGTCGTGAGCCAGCTTCCAATGTATCCGCCGCCCGAAACCGTGGATAGATAGTCAATTCGTGGAAGCAGGCCGTACCGCGCCAACCCCTGCAGGACGCCCAGGTTAAAGCTGGCGCTGCGGATGCCGCCTCCCGAAAAGGCGAGACCGAGCAGATTCATCCTCGTGGCTTTGGCGTAGGGTTCTCCAGGCGACGAAGGTGACGACCCGCCGTGCAGCTCGCCATATCCTTCCATGCTCTCCCGCTTAGCCCGGGAGCGCTCGATCTCCTCCAGTTCCTTCTCGAGGACCTTTTCAAAGCCTAAACGTGGATCGGACATTGGCACCTCCCGAAGGGCATTTGACGCTGGTTAGCCCGGGCAAGCCTTCCCTGAAGAGGCTGGAAAAGCCAATCACCCCTGCACCCTATGCATCCTGCTTCCGAAATACTTCTCAAGTCTCGAGCGCCCCGAGTTAATGTAATTTCGGCGCCGGTTGCCGTTCACTGACAGCTGAATTTTACTTCCTGGCTGTTTATTGTCAAGTGTTTTTTGAAAACTTACTTCCAGACGGCGCTATCTCAGGAGACTTTAGCAGCATCCGATCCCAAAGCCGGTAGGCCGCGGGCGAGGAGTTCCGCGACATCGAGAATTTGTACATCTTCCCGGCCAGCGGCGTGGGCAGCGTCTTTCAGCATGGTAGGGCAGTAAGGGCAAGCGACAGCGATTGTCGTGGCTTTCGTGGCCGTGAGTTCCTCGAATCGCCTGGTATTCACGCGCCCCCCCGACTCTTCAGCGCGGTCATCAGCCAGATAGAGCTGCGCCCCGCCCGCACCGCAGCAGAACGTGCGCTCGGCGTGATGCTGCGATTCCACCAACTGCACGCCCGCGATTTGCAGCAGCTGGCGGGGTTGCCGGGTGATTCCCCGCCCTCGCGCCAAATAGCAGGGATCGTGAAAGGTTACGGCTTCCGGAGTTGCCGCCTTGTTCAGTGGGAAATTACGCTGCACTAGCAGTTCCGTGTGGTGCAAAACCTGGAGACCGAGACCAGCAAAGCGGGCATTGTGCCGATAGTCCATGTCAAACATCCGTGTGCAGTGGGGGTCGCAGGTAACAATGTTCTTTACTTTCTTACCTTCAAAAGCGTCGATCACTTTCTCGGACAATTCCATGAACAAATACTCATTTCCCGCCCGGCGCGCAGGCTCGGCGCAGCAAGTCTCACGGGCCAGCACACCCCAACTCACTCCCGCCGAATCCAGAAGCTTGCGCATTGCCCGCGCTACGTCCTGCCCGTGCGGGTCATAGCTGTTCCCGCAGCCTAGCCAAAAGAGCCACTCCTGCGAGCCGTCAAAAACCGGGAAGCTTTCGGCCTCGATGAACTTTTGCCGGATATCGTGAGTAAGGCCCAGCGGATTGTGTGGCGCCCGTTCCATGGTGTTGAAAAGGTCGGTGAGTTTATCGCTATGCGTGCGCCCGGCGCTGACCAGCCCCCGGCGCAGATCGAGAATCTTGGCCCCTACATGCTCGATGCCTACGGGGCACGCCTGCTCACAGCCGCCGCAGGAAAGGCACTGGTAGAGGTCCTGCTCGCTGACCCAAGCCCTGGAGGACTCCACCTCCGGCACTGTACCGGCCACTGCTTCCCCGCCCTGCAGCCAGCCACGCTGCATTTGCAAGATGACCCTTTTCGGGTCAAGGGATTTCCCCACAACGTTCGCGGGGCACGCATCCGTGCACCGGCCGCATTCGACGCACGAGTTCAGATCGAGAATGTCTTTCTGCGACAGGTCCCCGAAATCAAGCATGCCGAAATCTTCGTCATCGTCCTCGCGCAAGGCGCGGGTTGCGCTGGTCGTATTCGACCGGAAGAAGATGGCAACGGGCGCCACGACCAGGTGCAGGTGTTTGGAGTTCGGGATGGCGAAGAACATGCCGAAAAAGCACAGCGTATGGAGCCACCAGTTGATCTGCCAAGCGGGCGATCCGACCGTGACACCACGCCAACCAACCAGATACGTCACCATCAGCGCGGCAATCAGTCCGGCCACCACTCCAGAGGATGCTGAGACCTGTCCCAGGCTCGCGGGCCGCAAGACAAAGCGGCGAAAAGCCAGCCCCAAAATTCCAAGCAGCACAGCGGCCGCCCACACGGCCGCAAACGTTCCATACCAGCTCTCGTCTCGGCGCGCCTCATCCAAGCCCGAGATCCCGAGCCAGAGGTGTTCCAGGCTCACCCATGCGAAAGCAAAGAAGCCCCACATGACCAGAGCGTGCAGCAACCCCGGCAGGGGCCGCTCTCGCAAGACGCGTGTCTGGAACAAAACTTCCGCAAATACCCGCACCGCCCTGTTGGCAGGCTCGTCCCAGCGAAGTTTCGACTTGGCTACGGAGATCCCGTGAAAGCGGTGAAAAAGAACACGGACGAAATACGCTAGAGAAACGGCGGTGAGCAGAAGGAAAACAATCCGTGTGATCATGAGCGAGCCGGCACGGAGCCACGTCGGGAGATCGTAACCAAGTATCCCGGGATGACGTTTCGGTTACCCATTTGATCGAGGATGCGGATCGTGGTGACTTTGCCCGAGTTCTAGCAAGAAACAGAGCCCGAGCGGCTCGGCTCATCCATCATGACATGCGTGCGCTGCCTCAGGATTTCTTGATTTCCTGAATCGCTTCGGTGAGCGCTGGAACGACCTCAAACAAGTCGCCGACGATGCCGTAGTCAGCAATCTCGAAGATCGGCGCGCTACGATCCTTGTTGATGGCCACAATCGTACGCGATCCTTTCATCCCGACAACATGTTGGATGGCGCCCGAAATCCCCAGGGCGACGTACAGCTTCGGAGAAACCGTTTGTCCGGAACTGCCGATCTGCCTCTCCAGCGGCAACCACCCGCTGTCACAGATCGGACGCGACGCGCCCAACTCGCCGCCGAGAGCCTTGGCCAGGGCATCCGCCATGGGTATGTTTTCGGGATCCTTGATGCCACGCCCGACAGAGACAATCACCGGCGCCGCAGAAAGGTCTACACCGCCTGCCGCTTCCTGGAACGGCTCTTGCGGCCGCATCCGCACCTGCTCAGCAGTCAGGGTTACTTCCACCGTTTCTACCGGCGCGGGCACGTCTGCCGACTCTACCGCGTCAGCCCGGTAAGACCCCGCCTGCAGCGAAGCGAAATAGGGCGAGGCTCCCTCGAGTTTTACGTCGGCGTGCAGCTTGCCCTGGAAAAATTGGCGCACGAGGACCAATGCGCCGTCCTCAACGCGCAGGGAGATCGCATCGCTGACAAAAGCCCGCTGGAACGAAGCCGCCAGTTTCGGTCCAAAATCACGCACCCGATACGTGTGCGGAAAGAGCACGAGATGCGGCCTTACTTTCTCGATAAGCGCTCGCAGAGCAAACGTGTACGCGTCGGGCGCGTAAACCTTTAGAAGCTCATGCTCCAGCGCGTAGACGCGATCGACTCTTTTGCCTGACAGCTCAGCGGCGAGCCCTTTCAGTTCCGCGCCAGCCACGCATACCGCGACATCCTTTCCAAGACTTTTCGCAATCTGCTGCCCCGCCGCAAGCGCCTCCCACGACATTTTGTGCCAGACACCCGACTGCTGCTCCGTGACAATCAGGACGCTCATAAGACACGTGCTTCAAACTTGAGTTTCTCCGCCAGTTTCGCGGCGGCTTCCTTGGGCGATCCCTCGAGAAACTGCGTCTGCTTGGCCTTCTGCGGGGGGTAGAGTTTCTGAATCACCTGTCCCGGCGAAAGATCGGCCCCCAGATCTTCAGGCGTGTAACGCTGCAATGGCTTTGTCTTGGCCTTCTTGATGCCCATCAGCGTCGCATAGCGAACTTTATTAATGCCCGATTGGATGGTGAGCAGCGCCGGCATGGGCAGCTCCACGCGCTGGAACCAGCCTGCCTCCAACTCCCGCTTCACCGTCAACAACTGTCCCTGCGCCTGCACTTCCATGACGATCGTGGCGTGGGGGAGTCCGAGCATCTCGGCCATCACAACCCCCGTCTGGCCGAAGCCGGCGTCGTCGGACTGCAAGCCCGTCAGGATCAGATCGTATTTCTCTTTTTGAATAGCGGCCGCGAGTACTCTCGCCGTGGCCAAGCAGTCCGCTTGCGCGAGAGAATCGTCCTCAATCAGGATGCCGCGGTCGGCCCCCTTGGCAAGGGCCTCTCGAATCGTGGAGGCAGCGCGCGCGGGCCCCGCCGATATCACTGTAACCTGCCCGCCGTGCTTTTCCTTGAGGCGAAGACCTTCTTCGAGGGCGAACGCGTCGGGCTCGTTCATCTGGTAGCCCAGATCGCTCTCGTCAATCCAATCCGCCGGTTGTCTGACGCGAATGAGGGAGTCCCGATCGGGGACCTGTTTGACGCAGACGAAAATCTCCATGACAAGCCCGGAACGGCGCAGTTCCCCTGGGACGAACCGCTAAGACTCTGTGTACCGTTTGAAGATAAGCGCCCCGTTGGTGCCGCCGAAGCCGAACGAATTTGTCAGCGCGTAGTCGATCTTCATCGGGCGCACCTTGTTAGGGATGTAGTCGAGGTCGAGTTCGGGTTCCGACTTGAAATGATTGATCGTCGGGGGGGCGACCTGATCTCGCAATGAAAGCACGACGACGCCCGCCTCAAGACCGCCGGCCCCGCCAAGCAGGTGGCCCGTCATCGATTTCGTGGAACTGATCGCCACTTTGTAGGCATGGTCGCCGAATGTCTTCTTGATCGCCTGCGATTCAATGCGGTCACCAAGCGGCGTCGAGGTTCCATGAGCGTTGACGTAGTCGATGGCGCTCGGCGGCACAGCCGCGTCCTTGATGGCGTTCGTCATGACGCGGCAGGCCCCGTCGCCGTCGGCCGGCGGAGAGGTGATGTGGTAGGCATCGCCGCTCATGCCGTAGCCCACCATCTCGGCCAGAATCGGAGCGCCCCGCCGCTTCGCAAACTCGAGTTCTTCGAGAATCAGCACGCCCGCGCCTTCCCCAACCACGAAGCCGTCTCGGTCGATATCCCAGGGGCGGCAGGCCTTCCCGGGATCGTCATTGCGCGTAGAGAGGGCGCGCATGGCTGCAAACCCGCCAATCCCCATCGGCGTGATCGAGGCCTCGGCGCCGCCACACAGCATGACGTCGGCTTCTCCGCGCGCCACAATCCGGAAGGAATCGCCCACCGCGTGCGCGCCGGTGGTGCAAGCGGTCGCCGTGGCGGAGTTGGGGCCCTTCGCGCCCATGCGAATGGAGACCTGCCCGGATGCCAGGTTCACGATACTGGCCGGGATGAAAAAGGGTGAGATCCGGCGGGGGCCGCCTTCCAGCAGCGCCCGGTGCTCGCGCTCGATGACGTCGAATCCACCGATGCCGCTGCCGATGTAGACGCCGACTCGCTCGGCGAAATCGGATTTCACCTGCAACCCGGAGGCCTTCAGGGCAAAATCAGAAGCGGCGATGGCGAAGAAGATGAACCGCCCCATCTTCTTCAGTTCTTTCTTGTCGATGTAGTTGAGCGGATCGAAGCCTTTCACTTCGCCGGCGATGCGGCATGTGAACGCGGTCGGGTCAAACAGGGTGATGGGGCCAATCCCATTGCGCCCTTCGAGCAGACCCTGCCACGTCTCTTCCGTGCCAATACCTACGGGAGAGACCAGCCCAACCCCAGTAACTACGACCCTTCGCAAAAATCGTGACTCCCTTCAGTCGTTGTAGGAATAAGACACCGCTATGCTTACTTGCCTTTCTTGTGGGTTTCGATGTACTTGATGGCGTCGTCCACGGTGCGGATCTTTTCGGCTTGCTCGTCGGGGATCTCGATGTTGAATGCTTCCTCAAACGCCATGATCAGCTCCACAATGTCCAGGGAGTCGGCATTCAAGGATTCCACAAATGAGGCATCTCGCGTAACTTCCGAATCTTCCACGCTAAGCTGCTCGCAGATGATCTGCTTCACCTTCTGCTCTACGTCCATGTAACCTCCGGAAACGGTAAACGAATTACTGATTCTAGCGGGGCGCCCAGTGCGGCGGCAAGCGATCCTGGGAAAGAGGCATTCCGAAGAGCGGACGATTCAAGTGAGGCTATCTCCGATCCCCTCAAGATCTTTGGGGCGAAGGCACTCTTTTTCGCGGGTCCTCCAATCGCAGGACTCAGCCGTGGAGGGGAGCAGCGCCAAGGCATCTTGGTCGCCGACCCTGGAGCAGGAGGTTGATGATCCTGAGCGAAAGGCGCCAGGCATTCGAGACGATCCTAGTGGTACCGCCTGTGGACCGCCAGCACTCGCCCCTGGATCTCAACACTCGACGCCGGCAGCACGATCGGCTGCATCGAGGAGTTCGCAGGCTGAAGGCGTACTTTCTCGCCTGGCTCCCGATACAGCCTTTTTAACGTACTTTCGGCTCCATCCACCAGTGCTACCACGATCTCTCCATCGCGCACGCGGTCTGTACGCTCGACCAGGACGTAGTCGCCAGGCATGATGTGATCCTCGATCATCGACTCGCCGCGCACCTCGAGTGCATAGACGTCTTTGCTGCCCGTGAATTGCGCGAACGACAAGGTTTCCGGCTGCGGATAGGTCTCGATCGGATATCCGGCCGCGATGGTACCCAGCAGAGCAGTCTCGGGCTGCGGCATCGGCAGAATAGCCGCATTCCGTTGCTGCTGGCGTATTTCACGGAAGTATTTCGGGGCCACATCAAGAGCCCGGCTCTGGTTAAAGCTTCGCTTGAGGTATCCCTTGCTATCCAGCGCTGTCAAATGCTTATGGACAGTGGCAATCGACGCCAAGCCGACGCCATCGGCGATCTCTTCAAAGCTCGGGCTGTAGCCGTTCGAGTGGATGAACCCAACGATGAAGTCAAGCACCTCTTTCTGTCTTCGAGTTAGGGCCACGGCACCCTCCTTCGCCCTCTATTCTAGGCGAAGAAAGAGAGAAAAAGCAAGGAAAATACACAAAGCTGGTCCAACTGGTGCGTGACAGTTTGCTGCCTGAGAGGGCCTTATCCCCGAGGCCGGGCACCGTCAACACCTGACACTCCAGGTGGGCGAGACGGTATCTTGTGAACGGTAGACAAGGCCGACCCGCGGGCTTTACGGTGGAATGATGACAACCGAGATTACCGAAATTGCACCGGACATGTTCCGGCTCAGCATCTACGAATCCGCTTTTAATCTGCAGTTCAACCACTTCCTGATTCGCGATGACGAACCGCTGCTGTTTCACACCGGTTTCCGCCACACTTTTCCGCAACTCCAGGAGGCGGTGGCGAAGCTCATCGATGTACCGAAGCTGCGCTGGATCAGCTTCAGCCATTACGAATCCGACGAGTGTGGCTCACTGAACGAATGGTTGGCCGCGGCGCCGCAGGCTGAGCCCGCTTGCTCTCTAGTCGGCGCCCTTGTCAGCGTCAACGACGCTTCAAACCGTTCCGCCCGCGGGCTGGCCGACGGGGATATTCTCACGACGGGGAAATACCGGTTCCGCTTTTGCCAGACACCTCATCTGCCTCATGGCTGGGACGCGGGTCTACTCTTTGAGGAGACGCAAGGCACGTTACTATCGTCCGACCTATTTCACCACGACGGCAAAGTGGAAGCGCTGACAGAGACCGATATCGTGGAAAGGAGCAAACGGGCACTTCTTTCTCTGCAAAGCAGCCCGCTTGCGAACTACGTCCCCTACACCCGCCAAACAGGAGAGATCCTTCACGGCTTGGCGAAACTAAACCCGCGGACAATCGCCGTCATGCACGGATCTAGCTTTCGTGGAGACGGGGCACAAGCGCTACGCGACTTGGCGGCCATGCTGCAGGAGGTGCTGGATGGTAAGTGACCGAGAGCGTAGCCATTCCAGCTGAGCGGGACGCCACCATCCGCGAGGAACCGCCTTTAGCCCGTTGACCGTCTCCGGCGCTGGCTTATCCCCGAGGCCGGGCTGCGGCCGGAGCAGGGTTGGCGCCCGGGACGGCTTCTTGCTCCGCCGACTCTCTTCGATGCAGGCCGGTTGCGCCGGCGGCCGGGGCCGGTTCGAAGGGAAACCGCGCTTCCGCGATCGAAACGCCGCGCACGTCGATCCGCGACAAGTCGGCCGCGCCAACGCCGTGCTGCTCGGCCAACAACATTGTGTTGTCGCAGTTGCGGAACGGGATGCTTCCGCGCTCGGCCCGAGGATCGTAACCCATGACAGCCGTTCCGACGGTATCGGTGCAAACCGGATTGAGTCCTGCGATCAACAGGCCGGGAGCGCCAAAACGCAGAGCGCCGGCAATGCCGCCGCCGACCCACGGCCCCTCTCCTCCGATCATCGTCTCGATGCCGTCGACGAGCTGTAGATCAATCGGGCGCGCCAGCGCCAGATCGGCCACAATGCGGGGCACGCGATAGCCGTCGTGCCGCGGCGTGGTCGGATCATGTTCCGGAGGCGCAATTGAAGCCGGCTGACGGCTTCCGTCATGCAACGGTCCGCGCCCCTGCGTGGGGCTCTCATTGGGTTCGTCGACACCCGCATCGCCGCCGTAGATAGAGGAAGGCGTGATGCCAAAACTATTCTTGAGCGATAGCGTGACGCCGCAGGTGTAATGGTTTTTCAGCTTGGCCAGGGTCATGAAGACATCGGTGTCTTCGTAAGAGTGATTCATGACGAAAGCCGGGAACATATAGCCGCCATTCGGCACCTTCAAGGTGGTGTAGCGATCGCCTAAACCGATGGCATTGGTGTTTTCGAACTCAATCCGCTTGCCGGCTGTTCTGAGGTCGCGAACATTCCAGCCGGCGTCGAGCATGTATTCCTCAAGGGACATGGCCGTTCCGAAGCCGCTTTCAACCAGGCGAATGCGCGTGGCGCCCGCTTTGTCAAGAAGAGCGCAAACAACGCCGACAAGATTGGGGTGGCAGTAGTGGGTATTGCCGACGGGACGGCCCTCGAAACGCTGGCTCGGAGTCCCTGTGAGGTTGAGCTTGATGGTGACCGTCTTTCCCGCGACCATTCTCTCAATCCCGCCGAGCTGGTCGAAGAGCGTGGAGACGTGTTCCGTCAGAAGGGCGGGATCGTATTCGCGGCAGCGGGCAATAGCGACTGGAGCCACGGGCGGTGCTGACTGCGAAAAGCCGCGGCCGGTGGAGAACGCGGCGAAAGCGCCCGCCGACATCTTCATCCAGTCACGGCGGCTCCATCGCACCTTGCAGGAATAAGGATGCCCGTGCCGCGAACCAACCACACGATTGCTTGACGTCATGCCTCAACCTCTCACTCGGGCCAGACCCGAGGTGAATCATGAATAAACCGCCCGAAAACAAACGGCTGGGCGTGCCGAGACCGTTTACGGCCTAGTCTACGATAATCGCGCAATAGAACGGAACCTTAGGTACATCGATCTCGCTGCCGCCGTCCTGGCCGTCGTAGATCTTCAGCTCTTGTGGTTCCTTTCCGAAGGCGCGAAGCTCCGCGCGGCTGACCTTGCGCGGGATTTTGATGGTAACGTTCTCCGTCGGGAAATCTCCATACTCCGTCATCTGCACGAGGGCGCGATTGGTTGCCGGATCGAAACGGTACAAGGAGATGATCGTGCCGACGTTGAACATCTTCGGCGCGGCGCGCTTCTGATCGACGAGATCGCGCATGGCCCGCGAAAAGCGGTCCGAATCCATCGCTTCCTTGGTGGCGAAGGTGCGGATACTGCCGGCTCCCGCGATCACCCTCTTAAAGTTTGGACCCTCCTGCTCTTGCTCAAGCCACCAGCGCGGACCGGTGACGAGCGTTCCGCCACTGCTCGTGAAGAACTGCAGCGTATCGTATTCCGGCGGTCTCGGCGGCGCCAAGTCAAAGGCGAGCACCTTGGTTTTTTTCTCGATTTCGGCGGGGCGAAGATCGGGACGCAAAAGGACGCGATGAGGAATCTGGCGCACCGCGAGCATATTGAGAATATCGAACGAATCGAACTGCGACTGGTCGGAGGGATCATGGACGATCAGTACGCTAGGCGATACCTCATACTCGCTGAAGTCGCGATTCTGTTCCTGGAAAAAGAGGACGTATTCACCTAGACGCCGCCATTCCTCCAGGGCTGCTTTGTCGCCGGAGAACAAACCGGGCCGCCACTCGTTGCCGACCGCAACAACCCAGCTGGCGCCGGCCATGCCGCTGTCGGCCACAGCTCGCAAGTAGTCTTGCAGTTCGAGCGGTTGGGGCTTGCGGGGGTTGGGGCGGTGCGCCATCCACACAGCGCGTCCGGTCTCACCCGCGCGAAGCGCGCCGACCTGCCAGCCATTGGAAAGCACCCAGGGATTGCTGGTGGGCCCGGCGCCGAACCCTTGTGCTTCCGTGGGCGTCAGCATGCCCGGCCAAATGCCGCTGTTGCCGGCCAGAACGGGAAACCGGGTGTCGCGATGGATGCGCTCCCAGGAGGTCATGGGGATAACAAGGGCGTCCGGATTCTTGCGGTGCAGCGTTTCGAGCGCCTGCTGGGCCGCGCCCTCGGGAAACTCGCCTTCCAGAACAACGCCGTCGAACAAACCGGCCGCGGCCTCAACCGCCGGCTGCCAGCCGGCGCCTGGCTCGATGACTGCCAGGACAACCAGCCCTTCCTCTCGGAGCTTGGCGGCATAGCCGCCAGCCGCTGCGCGTTGCGCGGACTCGAACTCGGCGGATTCCCCCAGGCTCCAAGTCAACAGGACGCAGTTGTACGGAGAGTGGTCGAGAAGAGAGAGGGTCTTTGGTTGATACCAGTCCCGGATCGCCTGCTCTTGCTCGCGGCTGAGCGGGCGCTCGGGCCCGTTCTTCGGGTTGAGCGGGACATAGTGAGCGCTCCAGCCTCCGACCACCCTGGTGGCGTTCTTCAGTGCCTCGTCTGCGATACGCCTCTCTTCCGCTTCGCGAATCATGACGCGCTCACGGCGCACCAACTCGAGCGGGCCGCCGTCCCAGCGCAGAGGGACCCATTCCCGAGGCGGCGTGGCCGCCACCAGGGATACGGCTTGCAGCAATAGGACCGCCACCACCCGAAGGGACGTCATGAGCTTTAGCGTAACAGGCAACAGGAATTTCCGCCCAAGCCTTGGGCCACCAGCCCGCGACCCACTGTACCGGACTCCGATCACGGCCGTATCAGTCTGGGCGGAAGAAGCCCCACTTCGGTTACGCCGCCCGGCCAGCCGGCGAAGGCGTGGCTCGGAGATCGGCGTGCCCCTGAAAAATGAGGCCGATTTCGAGCATCGGCGTGATATGATTCGGAAACTCGTTGAGTCCACTCCGGTTTCTGAGAACTAAGATGCTGATAACTGTAATTCCCGCCCTCCGGGCGTGCTGCCGGTGGTCTTTCCTGGCGGCCGTCCCCGCCGTATTCTTCCTGAGCCAGCACGCTGCCGGTCCGGCGAATGAAAACGCCGCCACGCCTCCACAATTGGCGGGCATCACACGGCCGGCCATGCCGTTGTTTTTTGAAGCGCACGGGTCCGCTTTCATCGCCCGAGGCCGCAACTACAACCTCCAACTCAGCGAGGGCGAGGCAGAGCTATGGCTCGGCTCGTCGCAGACCAGCCGTGTCCCAGTGTCAGTACGCATTTCGCCACGCAACAAGAACCAGCCGGAGGCCGTGCCGGAGGATCCTTTGCCCGGGAAGAGCCACTATTACCTGGGTGACGATCCCGCGGCTTGGAAAACAGACATCGCTCACTTTGGGCAGGTGCGATATCGCGACATTTACGATGGCATCGACCTTGTCTACTACGGCCGCGAGGGGCGTGTTGAGTTCGACTACGTGGTCTCTCCAGGAACGAACCCGGGGATGATTGAGCTTGCGTTCGATGGAACCCGCGGCCTGCGGGTAGGTGAGACCGGTGACTTGCTGCTCGATACGCCAGGCGGCGTAATCTGCCAGCACAAACCGGTGGCTTACCAGGAGGGGCCGGACGGCCGGACTCTTGTGTCCGCAAATTACAAGCTTCTCGAAGGTGACGTGGCAGGCTTTCAGTTGGGACCCTACGACTCAACGCGGCCTCTTGTCATCGATCCGATCCTTGACTATTCCACTTACTTTGGCGGCAACGGCAGCGATGAGATCAGCAGCATTGTGATGGACGCCGCCGGAAACTTCTACCTTGCCGGCACCAGCGGGTCCAACACCTTCCCGGCCGGAAGCCCGCTGGCAGGTGGAAACCCGAACGGCCCGGATGCCTTCGTCGTGAAACTGGGTCCGGACCGCAAACAAGTTCTCTACCGGGTATACGTCGGCGGTTCGGGAAACGATGTCGCCTTCGTCTATCTCAGCGTGAAGCCCGACGGCTCGGCAGTCATCGCCGGGTATACCGAGGCGACCAATTTCCCACGAATGAATGCCCGGCAGAACACTTACGGGGGAGGCGACTCGGACGCATTCGTTACGCAGTTCAACCCTCAAGGCCAGATGGTGTTCTCAACTTACCTGGGGGGCAGCGGCTTCGAAGGTCCCAGCGACGTAGCCCTTGATGCGGCCGGAAACATTTATGTCGGTGGCTGGACCAGTTCGTCAAACTTTCCAAGGATGAATGCGTTTCAGAATCAGTATGGCGGCGGGCCAGAGGATGGCTTTATCACCAAGTATTCGCCGAACGGCGCGGCCATGGTGTACTCGACACTGTTCGGTGGCTCGGGCGACGACTTCTTCAACTCGATGACCGTGGATTCGACAGGCGCCATGTATGGCGCTGGCTACACGAACTCCACCAATCTGACCGTTACGCCTGGAGCCTTTCGAGGAACTAACTCCGGTGGCGTGGACGCCTTTGCCATAAAACTTAACCCAGCGGGATCCGCCCTCGTTTTCTCCACTTACATTGGGGGCAGTGCGGATGATTGGGCCGTTGACATGGCGGTCGACGACCAGGGCAGCATGTACGTAGGGGGAAACACGTTCTCGACGAATTTCCCGGTCCTGAGTATTCAGAATACGCACGCCGGCCAAGAAGACATGTTCCTGGCCAAGTTGAATCCGCAAGGGTCCCAACTCGTTCACTCCACCTACATGGGAGGGAGCGGTGGTGATCTGGTCGAAAGGGTGGAAGTGAATAGCTTCCGCGAGGCTTACGTCGCCGGGTGGTCTGGCTCGGCGGACTTCCCGGTGTTGAACGCCGTTCAAGCGCAGCGGGGCGGTTCCGACGATGCCATTCTCTTTAAGGTGAACGCGCAAGGCAACGCCCTCGTCTACTCGACTTATCTGGGCGGTGGCGGTCGCGATATCCCGCTGGCTGTCGGCCTGGATTCCGTGGGCGGCGTCGTTGCCGTGGGAGGTTACACGGACTCGAGCAACTTTCCCGCGGCCAGTCCCGCCCAGGCGACGCGCGGCTCCGGCGATGACGGTTTTCTAGCGGTCTACGTGGAAGCCGCCGCTGTGCAGGGGGCCAACTTCGCGCGAGGGACGCTGGCGGCGAATGCGATCGCCTCGGTGTTCGTTTCCCATTTCTCGGCACAGACGCAGGCGGCAACCACGACGCCTTTGCCGACCTCGCTGCTCGGCGTCTCCGTCAGCGTCACCGACAGCCAAGGAACGTCGCGGGACTGTGAGTTGTTTGTCGTTTCGCCGGGGCAGATCAATGTCGTTGTCCCGGCGGCCACGGCCGCGGGCGCCGCCGCGGTCACCGTCAAGACAGCCGACGGGCGTCAGTTGCGGGGCAAGATCGAGATCGCCGCTGTCGCGCCGGGTTTGTTTTCGGCCAACGCCACGGGACAGGGCCTGGCTGCCGCCAATGTGGGCCGCCTGCGGAATGGCGTTTTCACGTTCGAGCCTCTGGCCCAGTTTCAAGGCGGCCAGTTCGTGCCCGTGCCGATCGACATGGGGCCGGCCACGGATCAAGTCTTTCTCATCATGTATGGCACGGGGTTGCGAGGCGCAAACGGGGCCGCGGTGAGCGTCGGCGGAACGGCGGTAGGCGTAACCGGTCCTGTGGCTCAGGGCCAGTTTGTTGGCGTCGACCAGATGAACCTGGGTCCGTTGCCACGAACGCTGATCGGCCGCGGCTCGGTCAACATCACCGGGACGGCAGGCGGCAAGGCATTCAACACCGTCACGGCAACGTTCCAGTAATGACCGGTCTGCCGTGGGATTGGCAAAGCGAAACGCTGTCTGGGACGGCTTGCTGTCCTCCAAACCAATAAAGTCTTACCATGAAAGATTCCGGCCGGCCCTGAGTCCGGCGGCCGGCCGGGTCTTTCCTCATGTCACCCACCTCTGCTGAAGATCCGGCATCCACAGCCATTGCGACGCGCGACTTGAAGAAAACGTATCCTGGCGGCGTCACAGCCCTCGACGGGCTGACGTTCTCGGTGCAGCGCGGTGCGATCTTCGCTCTGCTGGGGCCCAATGGCGCCGGCAAATCCACCACCATCAAGATCCTGACTACTCTGTCACAGCCCGACTCGGGCGCGGCCAACGTCGCGGGGTTTGACGTGCTACGCGAGCCGCGCAAAGTAAGGCAGTCGATCGGCTGCGTGGCCCAGCGGTCGGGGGTCGATCTGGATTCCACAGGCCGCGAGAATCTCACACTGCAAGGGCAGCTCTATGGCTTACGGGGCGAGCCGCTGAAGGTTCGTGTTAACGAGCTGCTCGATCGCTTTCGGCTGACAAAGTCGGCGGACCTGGTGGCCCGCACCTACTCGGGAGGCATGCAGCGCAAACTCGATATCGCCACGGGGCTGATTCACCGGCCTCAAGTGCTGTTTCTGGACGAGCCGACAACGGGCCTGGACCCCGAGGCGCGTTCGGATCTTTGGAGCGAAATTGAGCGCCTTTCGAGCGAAGGCCTCACGATTCTGCTGACGACCCACTATATGGATGAGGCTGACCGGCTTGCCGAGCGCATGGCGATTGTGGATCGTGGCCGCGTGGTGGTGGAAGGCTCACCAGAGCAACTCAAGGCCGAACTGCGTGGCGACTCGGTGCAGATTGACTTCGCGGATCTCGAATCAGGTGCATCCCCCGACGAAGGCAACATCCAACGGGTGCTGGAGCGTGTGAATGGCCTTCGCGAGATTGCCGTGGACGGCATCTGCCTGCACGCGCGCGCCGAACATGGGGCGACCGCCGTGCCTCTGATGATCACGGCGCTCGAATCCGCCGGGGCGAGAGTTGCGTCGGTGAAAGTATCGCGGCCTTCTCTGGACGATGTTTACCTGCGTTACACAGGACGCACGTTTGAGCAGGCGGAAGGAGAAAAGCGATGACCACGATTGCTCATTCCTATTATTTGACGATTCGTCTGCTGCGCCACCTGATGCGGCAGCCCTGGTACATCGCGCTGACGCTGGCGCAGCCCATCATCTGGCTTGTCTTCTACGGGCAGCTCTTTGAAAAGGTCGTCCAGTTGCCGGGGTTTGAATCCGCGTCCTATATCGACTTTCTGACGCCGGGCATCGTGATCATGTCCGCGCTGTTCGGCTCCGGCTGGAACGGAATGGGGATGATCCACGACCTGGACCGCGGCGTGATGGACCGCTTTCTCGTCTCGCCCGCCAGCCGCACAGCCATTATGGCGGGCCGATTGATGCATTTGGCCTGCATTAACGTGGTGCAGGGATCGATTCTCGTCACGCTGGGTTGGGTGCTCGGCGCACGCTACCAGGGAGGCCTGTCGGGCGTCGCCGTATTGCTGCTTTGCTCGGTGCTGCTCGCGATTCCCTTTGCGGCGCTGTCGAATGCACTGGCGCTCACGCTTCGAAAGCAGGAGTCGGTGATCGGAGCCGTGAACTTCGTGCTGCTGCCGCTGACTTTCCTTTCGCCCGTCTTCATCACGCCCGCGCTGATGCCCGACTGGATCCTGACCGTCGCAATGTTCAATCCGGTGAACTGGAGTGTGGTGGCGGGCCGCGCCGCGCTGCACGGGCAAACCGACTGGGCGATTCTCTTGCCGCGAATCGGATTACTGCTGGGCTTTACGATTGTGTGCGGCTGGCTGGCGACCCGGGCCTTTCGAAGTTATCAGCGGTCCGTGTGAGCGCCGGCCGGGCGAGGATGTGTTTTCGGCTTCCTCCCGGGGGCCGATATCGCGTCCCATGCTACGGCATATTTGCTGGAAATCATCCCGCAGCGGGACTAGTTTGACGAATGCCGGCAGGCCGTCGATCGTGAAGTGATCGACGAGCATCGGCGATTCGCTCTTACGGGCCGTGGAACGCCTCAGACCTTCTGTGCTGCCGGCGGACGCGCCCAGCGGGGACTCGCCTCTTCAGGAAAGTAGGCATTGGCTGCGTATTGGGAAACCATGCGCTGCGTGTTAAAAAAGGAGCCGTTCAGGGAAATCGCCGAACGCATCACCTTGGCGTAGCGCTGGGGACTGCCGCAATAGAGCGGCAAAATCACGCTCTCGAGTTTCTCGTAGAGCGTGCGCGCGTCTGTTTCCTCATCGTTGATCGTTTCGCCATCCTCACCAATGGACCAGCCCGTCACCCCTTCGATGTGTCCTTCAATCCACCAGCCATCGAGCACACTGAAGCTTGGCACGCCGTTGAGGGCCGCCTTCATGCCGCTCGTGCCCGACGCTTCCTGTGGACGCTTGGGCGTGTTGAGCCACAGGTCGACCCCGGCAGTGAGCCGCTGCGCCCAGCGCATGTCGTAGTCTTCGACATAAACGACTTTGATGGCGCCCTGCAATTCCCGCGCTGCCTGAAATACGCGGCGAATCAGTTCCTTTCCGCCCTCGTCGCGGGGATGCGCCTTGCCCGCCATGACCACCTGCAGCGGACCAACATCCCTCGCGATGCGCCGCAGGCGATCGAGATCATGAAAGAAAAGATCCGCCCGCTTGTAAGCAGTGGCCCGCCGCGCGAAGCCGATCGTGAGAGCCTTTTCATCGAGGCGCACCCCCGTTGTCTCTCTGATCTCTCCGAGAAGCGTCTTCTTGGCGCCGGCGTGGGCGCGCCAGATCTCCTCCAGGGGGATGCCCAGCGCATAGCGAAGATAATTGTTGTCCCGCCGCCAATCGGGGATATGGCGGTCAAACAGCATTTGGAAGGGAGCAGACACCCAGGTGAGGGCGTGCACGCCGTTGGTGATCGCCCGAATGGGGTAACGCGGGTACATGCCGCGGGATACTTCGCCATGGTGCATGGCCACGCCGTTGATGTAGTGCGAGCACCGCAGCGCTAGGTAGGTCATGTTCAACGTGTGATCGGCGCAGCAGCCGGAAACCTGCAACAGGTCCATCGTTTGCTCGCCTAGAACGCGCGTGGCAAGACCCGCCTCGAAGGCATCGTGACCGGCAGGCACAGGCGTATGCGTGGTGAAGATGCACTTGCGCCGCACGGCATCCATCAACTCGTCCGAATACTTTCCTCCGTTGCGCTCCATCTCCTCGCGCAGCAACTCGACGCCCAGCAGCGCCGAGTGGCCTTCGTTCATGTGATAGTTATCGATGTTCGTGTATCCGAGCGCTCGCAACATCTGGACGCCGCCCATGCCCAACACAACCTCCTGGCACAGACGATAGTGGTCATCGCCCAGATAGAGGGAGTCCGTCAGAGTGCGATCCCACTCGCTGTTCTCCGGCAGCGCCGTATCCAAAAGGTAAACAGGCGCCTGGTTTCCGTTGCGGCCGTGAACTACGTATCGCCAGGCCCGCACATGGACGGTGCGCCCCTCGACGGTCACCTGCACGCGCTGTGGCAGATCGTCCGTCAGGTCCGCGGGATTCCACTCGTCCTCCTCGGTCTTCTGGTCTCCTGCCGCATCCAGCCGCTGCCGGAAGTAGCCTTTATGATGGACAAGACTGATCCCGACGACCGGGAGACCCAGATCGGCCACCGATCGCAGCATGTCTCCGGCGAGAATGCCAAGACCTCCGGAATAAGTCGGAACCGCCGGGTCGAGGGCGATTTCCATCGAAAAGTAGGCAGCCCGGGTGTCGGTCAACGCGAGTGAGTCCTGCATGCGAAATCTTTCGCCAATGTAACACCTTTGGGCGACAGACCGGTCGCGCCGTTGGTTTGATTCTCTCCAAACGCAACGAATTCCAATACCGGCATCATCTCTCTGGCACGACTCCGCCGGGGCGGCCCTGCGTATCTCGACGGGCGATCCCAGTTTTCGGGGATGAGGGTTAGAGGGCGACGGGGTCAGCAAAGGGCGGAGGCTGTGGGCCATACAGCCCGTGGGCGCGGATGTAGTCGGCGACTCCGGGCGGCAGCCACTCGGCAGCTGATTCGCCTTGCGCCAATCGGGACCGAACCGCTGTGGAAGAGATGGGGACGTTCACCGTTCCCAGCCAATGGATCCGCGCTCCCTCCGGCATTTCGTTCTTAGGGAACTCCCCACCCGGCCGGCTGACCACGATGAACTCCACCAGTTGCAAGATCTCGCTCCAGCGATGCCATGAGCGGATCTCCGCGAAGGCGTCGCAGCCAATGATAAAAAACAGGCGCGCCCCGGCATCCAGTTCCGCGCGCAAGCTGCGGATCGTATCGATCGAGTAGTGCACGGCTTTTTGGCCGTCTGGCGCTTCCAGGCGGGAGACGGCGAAGCGCACGTCCGTCTCACAGGCGATTTCCACCATACGGAAGCGGTGCTCGAAGGGGGCTCCGGGAGAGCGAGGGCGATGTGGCGGATAGCCGGCTGGCACAAACAGCAAGCGGTCGAGCAAAAAATGATCCGCTGCCGCTTGGGCCACTTGTACATGGCCTCGGTGAACCGGGTCGAAGGTGCCGCCGTAGATTGCAACGTTCACGGCTTTTCCGCGACCATCTGCCTTTCTCGAACTTGAGCGCCAAGGTAATACTTCAAGCTGTCCACACCCTCACCCGTGGCCGCCGAGATCGCAAAGAAGGGCAACTCCCGTTTGTGGCAGAAGGATTCCAATGCCGCGATCCGCCCTGGGTCCTGCGCGGCGTCAATCTTTGTGGCTGCCACGACCATCGGTTTGGCGGTCAACTCGGAAGAAAACCCTCCCAACTCACCCATGATGACCTCATAGTCATGCAGGGGATCCCGTTCGGTGAACTCGCTCACATCGATCATATGAAGCAGCAGTTGGGTCCGTTCGATATGGCGAAGAAAGCGTGTCCCGAGGCCCAGCCCTTCATGCGCTCCCTCGATAAGCCCGGGGATGTCGGCGACAACGTAGCTCTGGTACTCGTCGATCATGACTACGCCCAGATTCGGCTCAAGGGTGGTAAATGGGTAGTCGGCTATCTTGGGATGAGCCGCCGAGATCTTAGAGATCAGGGTCGATTTCCCAACGTTCGGGAAGCCCACAAGTCCCACGTCCGCCAGCAGCTTCAACTCGAGACGGAGGTGATGCTCTTCGCCGGGAGATCCCGGCTCGTGGCGGCGTGGAGCCTGATTGGTGGAGGTCGCGAAGCGCGCGTTGCCGCGTCCGCCGTGTCCCCCGCGCGCGACGATGAACTCTTGGCCCAGTGTTTCGAAATCAAACAGTTTTTCGCCGGTATCCTCGTCGATGACTACGGTACCCGCGGGCACTTCGAGCACCAAATCGGCGCCGTCATGCCCTGTCCGGTTGCTGCCCTCGCCATGGCGGCCACGCTCGGCCTTGTGCTCGGGCCGGAAGCGGAAATGGACCAGTGTGTTGTGAGATTTACTCGATCGCAGGATGACGTGTCCGCCCCGGCCGCCGTCGCCCCCGCTCGGACCGCCTCTGGGAACGTACTTCTCCCGCCGGAACGCCAGACAGCCGTTGCCGCCATCGCCCGCCTTCACCCAGATTTTGGCTTCGTCGATGAACACAAGAGTGACCGCGAAAGACCGCTGCGATATGGGAAGTCTTTACTACTCTATTGCATCAGGAGGAGGAAAGGCCAAGGGGCAGCCAGAAGCCATTGCCGGCCTTGCGGCCCCCGCCGGGCAGAGAACATCCCTTCCGCCGGCTTCACCCCATGATATGCAAGTGCGGCGGGCCACCCGGCTCTGTCCCTGCAATGTTCGGGCTGCGATGCGCAGTTTCGGAATAAAGCTGGTGGGATCGAACGTCCGTTATGAAGCCGCCTCAACCGGGCGGACGCGTATGACACGCCCCTGACGCCCGCGGTCAGCGAATTCGACGATGCCACTCACCTTGGCGAAGAGCGTATCGTCTTTGCCGCGGCCGACGTTGTCGCCGGGGAAAAAGCGGGTCCCACGTTGCCGGACCAGGATCGAGCCGCCGGAGACCAGTTGTCCCGCGAATCGCTTCACGCCCAACCGCTGCGCGTTGGAGTCGCGGCCGTTTCTTGAACTGCCTAAACCTTTCTTATGAGCCATGGAGAAAAACCTTTCAATGTTGCCGCTATCAGGCTTTAGACCGCGATGTCGCCGATCTTCACCTGCGTGTAGGACTGGCGGTGTCCCTGACGGCGGCGGTACATCTTCCGCTTCTTGAACTTGTAGACCAGAATCTTCTTGCCGCGCCCCTGATCGGTGATCGTCGCGGTGACTTTGGCCGACTGCACGTCGGCGCCTGCCAGCATGCCGCCATTGTCGGGAGACACGGCCAGCACTTTGGTGAACTCAACAGTCGCGCCGACCTCGCCCTCAAGCTTTTCGACGCGGATCTCTTCGCCCGGTGAGACCGGATATTGCTTCCCACCAGTTTCAATAATGGCGTACATGGACACTCCAGACACACGCTTCCTATTGCGTACGGAGGCGCAAAACCCATTATAGGGGGCCGCCCCAGCAAGAGTCAATGAGTCGTGAGGCGCTTGGCAACCGGACGGGCCTTTGATCTCAATAGGTTGCGGGAGGGGCAGGCAGCCAGGAAACTCCGCTGTCACTCGGGCGGTGGCACGCGGCGCTCAACCATCAACAGATTCTCTCCCTTTTGCACGACCTCGCCACGCTGATTGGCGAGTTCGATGTCGAGCGTGAGAATGCCGCGGTTCGGCTGGGACTTGGAAGCCCGCTTGCCGGCGACCGTGACTTTTGCCTTGACCGTATCACCAATGAAAAGGGGCGCCTTGAATTCCCATGTCCATTTCAGCGAGACGACGGTATGCACCTTGAACTCGGAGCGATTCTTGAGTCCGTCGGTGAGCGCGAGACCCAGCAGCCCGTGAGCGACGCGCTGGCCGAATTGCGTCTGTTTCGCGAATTCGTCATTCGTGTGCAGTTCGAAGTAGTCCATCGAAAGACCCGCGAACTGCATCACATGCCAATTGGTGACGGTGACACCGGGCGTCTCCCAGGTTTCACTGACCTCGACCTCGTCAAAGTATCGTTTGGGCATAGGAAGAGAGGACAGGGTAGCACAGATATCACGACCGTCAACGGCGTTCAGCCGCGCCTCGAAAGCAGTAGGTGTTCCGCCGTGCCAAAAAAACGGCGTGATGACATCGGACTTCCAGCTCAAGCCTAACAGCAGTGCTACATTCTTCAGGGCTTCGCACTCCGACGCTATTCCCGAAGGTGCCTCCAGTAACGCTCCGGGTCCTCAAGGATGCCGCGGGTGATCTGATAGTGGGGTGTGTCTTCGAGACAAACAAGAGGGAGGGCCGGGTCATCGAAGTTCACGATTGCCGCATCCGGAAACGTCAGCAGAATCGGCGAGTGCGTCGCGATGACGAACTGAGCCCTCCGGCTGCGCAGCCCATCGTGCATCAGAGTAAGAAGAGCGAGTTGCCTTTGCGGAGACAGCGCGGCCTCCGGCTCGTCGAACAGATACAGCCCCTGGCTGATGCGGTGTTGCAGTAGCGCCAGAAACGCCTCGCCATGAGACCGCTGGTGCAAGGATCGCCCACCGTATCGGGCGTACGGATCGCCGAGAAAGTCGGGGTCGGCCCGCCGTTTGTCGAGCAGTGAAGCGAAATGCGCCTGGAACTCGGCCCGCAGGAAGTATCCGTCGCGCGGATGGCGGCGGAAACTCGGACGCAGGACCCGGCTCAGAGCACTGTCCTGCTCGGGTCCGTGACTATCGCCAAGCTCGTTGCGCCCGCCGCCCGAAACTGGAAGCTTGCATAGGACAGCGATCGCCTCCAATAGTGTTGATTTGCCGGTGCCGTTCTCTCCCAGAAAAAACGTCACGGGTTTCGTGAAAGACAGGTCGAGATTCGGGACAAACGGCAGGGTGAAGGGGAAAACCGGTTCCGCGGGCAAGCGATCGGACACCGTTCGGATCGATGCCAAATAGGGAACGACTGTCGCACCCGCCACAAATTGATTATGGCGATCTCCGTCGGGGATGGCCAAGTCCCGCTTCCGGCACGTCCGACTCAAACCCAAATTCAAAGCCAAAAATGGGTTTGATTGGGTTTGTTCTTGCAGGACGGTGTTGAAAGCAAAGGACTCATTGGCTTTGTTTCGCTATTTTTTTTCTGCGGCGCATTTGCTCGGGAGCAAGGCAGAGATCCTCCCTCACGGCATGCCGGGAGAACCACGGGCCTTGGCGAACAGACACCATCTATCCAATCCTACAGCGGGTACCTGGGACCAAGTTGGGTCGTGGCCGGCAAGCTGTTGTTTCCTCGCACTTTAGGAACGGCAAACCGTCGTGATCCAGCCGCCCTGAAATGAGACCCGGGCAGTTTTCGTGGCTTTGACACTCCCGTAACCATGCCGCGATAAGGAGGTAACGACGCCCTGATAGGTTCGAATTTAGTTGTTCCGGGGACGGGCCCTCCCGGGAAATCGTTTCGCCGCTGCGGCAGGGGATCGACTTTTGGCCAGTGAAGCACACCAAATCCCTACCGCGGCTACACCACGCAGCGCCGGCAACCACGATCGTCAAGGCGCCGACTTTACCTCGCAACACTTGTACTTGAAGATCAGTTAGACACAAAACCAAACTAGGGAGAAACCATGCGACAGTTTGCATTGCTAGCCGTTCTTGTTGCCTTGTTTCCATGGGGGTTGAAGGCGCAATTTGAAAGAGCCGCCGTTCTGGGCACGGTGCGGGACGGAACAACCGCCGTCGTGCCGGAAGTGACCGTCCGGCTGAACAACGTCCAGACCGGTATCCTGCGAGAAACAACCTCAGACGCCACCGGGAACTTCCAGTTCCTCAACGTCAACATCGGCCAATATCAGGTCGAAGCCGAGCATCGTGGATTCAAAAAGGCTGCCTCGGAAATCTTCAGCGTCGTCGTGGGCGCCCGCCAGCGCGTGGATCTCACGCTCGAGGTCGGCGAGACCACGGAGATCGTCGAGGTGACCGGAGCCGCTCTGCTCATCGAGACCGACACGAGCGAGCGCGCCACGGTGATCGGTTCCAAACAGGCAGTCGACCTGCCGCTCAACGGCCGCTCCTACGCCGACCTGACTCTGCTCACACCCGGCACATCCCAGGCGCTTCGCGGTTCCTTGTCCGGCCGCAATGCCGCCTACCACGTAAACGGGCTGCGCAGCTCGTTCAACAACTTCCAGCTTGACGGCGTGGACAACAATTCCTACGGCACCTCCAATCAGGGGTTTTCGTCCCAGGCGGTGCAGCTCTCTCCCGACGCCGTCGGCGAGTTCAAAGTCGTCACGAACAACTTCTCGGCCGAGTACGGCCGGGCCGGCGGCGCTGTCATCAACGCCGCCTACAAGAGCGGCACCAACGAATTCCACGTCACCCTCTGGGAGTTCCTGCGGAACACGGAGCTCAATGCGGTGGGCTTCTTCAAACCCCAGTTCGGCAAGCCGAACCTGGTGCAGAACCAGTTCGGCGCGGCCGTCGGCGGTCCTATCGTCAGGAACAGAGCGTTCTTTTTCGCCGACTACGAAGGTTTCCGGCGCCGCCAGAGCGAGCTGCGTTTCGCCACCCTTCCCAACGGCGACATGCGGCGCGGCGTCATCGGAGCGCCGACGGTTGATCCCTACACCGGGACGCCGTACGGAGGCGACGGCGGGTCCGTGCCGCAGAGCATCCAGACATCCTTTGCGCAGCGCGTGCTCAACGACCTTCCCAGCCCGAACCGTGGGGGAAGCGGCAGCTTGGGAATCGGCGACAACTTTGAGTCCCTTCTGACCGAGCGGCAGGACGACGACAAGGGTAATCTCAAGGCCGATGTCTACATCAACGACAAGGTGACGGTGTTCGGCCGCTACGGCGACCGCAGCCTCGATTGGTTCCAGCCTCCGTCCATTCCGGGCTCTTCCGGCGGCGACGCAAACGGAAATACCGCTGCCAGCAATCTGGCGATCGTGGGCGGCACGACGTGGACCATGTCGCCGACCTCATTGCTGGAAGTGCGCGTCGGCTTCACTCATTCCAAGGGCGGCAAGACGCCGGTCAACTTCGCCGAGCCGCACATGACCGACACCTACGGCGTCCCGAATATCCCGAAAGACGAGCGCATCGGCGGCGGCCTGAACACACAGGGGGTGTCCGGTTTCACGGGCTGGGGCCGGCAGAACTCGAACCCGCAGTTCCAGGATCCCGACGTCGTCAATCCGCGCGTCAACTGGTCCAAGATCGCTTCGAACCACACCCTGAAGCTCGGCTACGAATACCAGCACATCAACACCGACATCAACGACCTGTCGCCGGTGTACGGCCAGAGCAGCTACAGCGGGCGCTTCAGCCGTGGCGGTAACGCTTCCGACCTGAACATTTACAATCTGGCGGACTTTTTCGTCGGCGCGCAATCGGCGTATGAGCTGTCAACTTTCCGCATTCTCAAATACCGTCAGCGGATGCACTTCGGCTACATACAGGACGACTGGAAGGTAAGCCCGAAACTGACGCTGAATCTGGGCGTTCGGTACGAGTTCGCCACGCCGCAGTACGAAGCAGACAACCGGCTGGGGAACTTCGACCCTGCGACCAACACCCTGTTGTTCGCCAGCGACGGGTCGCTCTACGACCGCGCGCTGGTGGATCCCGACTACAACAACTGGGCGCCGCGGCTGGGGTTCGCCTACCAGGTCCTGCCAAAAACAGTGCTGCGGGCCGGCTACGGCGTGAGCTACATCCACTTTAACCGCATGGGCGGCGAAAACATTCTCGGCTTCACCGGCCCCTTCTACTTCCGCGTGACGCAAACTCAAACCGCGCCCGGCATCGCCAACGGCGGCGTGCCGCTGTGCAGTCCGGGACAGAGCTTCACCACCTGCTTCACGCGGACGCAAGAAGGGTTCCCCTCGACCTTCCTGGATGAGAGCAATTATTCTCCATCCCGCGCCCGGGTGAATTTCCAGCCACGAGACAACCGGACCGGCTACGTCGACAGTTGGCACGTCACCTTGCAGCAGCAACTTGGCGCCGATCTAGCCTTGGACCTCGCTTATGTCGGCAACCGTGGCCGCAATCAGCTGATCCTGAGCGACCACAACCAGCCGCTGCCGAATCAGCCCGGCCAGAATCTCTCGCTCAACGCCCGGCGGCCGATCGCCGGCTTCCAGGAGATTCAGATCGCCTTTGATGAAGGACGCACTTCGTATCATTCGTTCCAGCTGAAACTGGAAAAACGCTGGTCGGGCGGCTTGTACCTGATCAACTCGTTCACCTGGTCGAAGGCGATCGATAACGCGCCCGGGCACCTGGAGGACTTCAACGGCGACACATCGCGAATCAACTTCTATAACGTCGCGAGCGAGCGCGGGCTGTCGACCTATGACACCGCGGCCAACAACGTCATCGGCCTGATCTGGGACGTGCCCTACGGCAGAGCACGCCGCTGGGGGCAGAACGGGAACCCGGTTGTGCAAGCGCTGCTCGGCGGCTGGCGAACGACATTGATCAACGTTTCGCGATCGGGCTATCCGGCGCACATTTACTACGGTCCATCGGCGCAGTTTCAGGCCTGCGGCAGTTGCCGGCAGCGGCCGAACTACCTCGGCGGCGACCTCTACGGCGATCGAAGCGACCCGAGTAACTATTTCAACAAGGCGGCTTTCTCCATCCCGACCGATCCGTCGCAGCCTTTCGGCAACCTGGGACGCAACGTGGCTCGGACCAGCGGATTCTGGCAGGCGGACCTGGGCATCTACAAGGAATTCCCCTTGCCGCGGGAAGGAGCGCGGGTGGAATTCCGCTCGGAATTCTTCAACCTGCTGAACCGCACCAACTTCACAACGGCGAACTCGAACTTTGCTGCGGCTACGTTCGGCGTCATCAACTCTACTTTTCCCGCCCGGCAAATTCAGTTTGCGATTAAGCTTTACTGGTAGACCATCTTGACAGCCCGCCGGGCCTGAGTGAGTCTCGGGCTCGGCGGCAAGCTCAGGAGCAATCATGCTGAGAACGTTCATATTGGCTGTGCTGAGCGCGTTCGCGCTCGCCGCCGAGTCTCCCGCTGATCATTTCCGGTTGAACCAGATTCAAGTGCTCGGCAGCCATAATTCCTACAAGCAGGCGATTGATCCATCGTTGCTGCAGCTTTTGCGGAAGAAGGAGCCCAAGCGATACGCCGCTTTGGAATATTCCCATGCAACGCTCCTCGAGCAACTCGATCTCGGTCTGCGCAAGTTGGAACTCGACGTGGTGCATGACCCGCAGGGAGGGCTTTACGCCAAGCCGCTGGGTCTGCGGCTGGTCAAGGAAGCCGGCCTTCGCGCCGGTCCCGCCTATGACCCCCGGGGCGAGATGACCAAGCCGGGCTTGAAGGTGCTGCACGTTCCGGACATCGACTTTCGCAGCCACACTTACACCTTCCGGGAAGCGTTGCGGCAGCTTCGGGAGTGGTCGGATGCGCACCCGCGGCATCTGCCGATTGTGATCACGATGAACGCGAAGGACAGCGGCGTTGAGCTGGAAGGCGCGGTGCGTCCGCTGGAATTCGACGGGGCTGCTTTCGACGCCTGGGATGCGGAGATCCGTGAGATTCTGCCGCCGCACAAGCTCCTGACACCGGACGACGTGCGCGGGGACTTTCCGACGCTCGAGGCGGCCGTGCTGGCCCACGAGTGGCCCCGTTTGGGAAAGGTGCGGGGCCGCTTTCTGTTTGTGCTCGACGAGACGGGTGTCAAACTGGAGACCTACGCCGCGGGGCATCCTTCGCTCAAGGGCCGGGTGATGTTCGTGAACGCGCTCGAGGGGCGGCCCGAAGCTGCGTTTCGAATCGTCAATGAGCCGATTACTGATTTTCATTACATCCAAAAGCTCGTTCGCGCGGGTTACCTCGTCCGGACGCGCTCCGACGCTGATACACGGGAGGCGCGCGAGGGTGACTACACACGCATGCAAGCTGCCTTCGATTCGGGCGCCCAATACATTTCCACCGACTACTATCACCCGAATCCCGATTTCGGCACCGGGTACCAGGTCAAGCTGCCCGGCGGCGGGCCCGGCCGCTGGAACCCGCTGCTGCCGCCGCCGGTGAAAGGCCTGCCGGCGCCTGAGTAGCCGCGGCTGTTAAGGCGCCATAGAGAGAGGCGTTCGTCGCCAAACCCGAGCAAGAGGCAAATTATGAATCAACGCTACGACCGCGAAGCCGAAATGGAGAGGGTCGGGCTACAGGGGATAAGCCGACGCTGAAAGGTCAAGCCTTGAGCCGTTTTCCCACTTCGAGCAGCGTCGCTACGTCATCGGGATAGATCGAGCCGTCCGGCAGCAGGCCGGTATTGAGAAGCAGGTTGGCGTTCCTGGTCTTGGCGTCTTTAAGCATGCGGAGGACATCATCGGCCGTGCGGTGGTGGCCCCGAGCGCGTTCGTCGTAGCCCCAGGCGCCTGGTTGCAGATTGTCGCGGATCTCGAGGGGTTTTCCTTCATTGCCGGCCCGGGCGGCCCTGCCCAATTCCCCTCCCGTTGCCTCGGCGCCTGCTTCCAGCGCGATGAAATCTTCGTCACCGCTGACGCCTTGCCCGAAGGAAATGAGAGATGCCGGCCGGGCGGTGCGAATGACTTCGTAGGTCAATCCCACCGGAAAGAGATCAGGCTTGCAATAGTAGGCCTCTTCCGGCGCCAGGGACAGACCCGCGAGCGGCTGGTAGCGGTAGAGAATCTCTTCGAGCTGGCCGTGCGCGAACTTGATGTACTGAAAGAAGTCTTCTTCCGTTTCGTACAAATACTCGGGCTGCGGTTCGCCGTAGTCAGGGCGGACATAAGCGCAGCCGGGTCCGGCAGCCTCGGGGGAGAAGAAGTAGGGGTGCCGCCAGTCGCGCGCGTAGGAGTAATACAGAAACAGGCCAAGGCCCTTCCTGGCGCAGGCGGCGGCGAGTTCCTCCACCAAGTCACGGCTCGCCGGCGAACTGACGCTGTTGAAGTCCGTTTGGTTGGTACGGAAGAGACAGAACCCATCGTGATGGCGCGCCGTGAGCGTGACGTACCGCATGCCCGCCGCGGCGGCAAGGTCCACGATGGCATCGGCGTCGAACCTGGCGGCATGGAAGTTTTCCCGCAGCTTGCTGTATTCCGCCACGGGGATCTGCTCTTCCCATTGCACAAATTCCCCGCGCCCAAGCTGGCTGTAGACTCCGTAGTGAACGAACAGCCCGAACTTTGCGGCCCGGAACCACTCCAGGTTCGCGGCATGAGGATCGCGGCGATAAAGGTCCTCGTGACCCCGCAGGAACGAGGGCGCCGGTTGCCCTGTGGAACCACAGCTTGTGAGAGACAGACCCGACGCGCCGCCCAGGAGACTGCCGAGAAGCTCCCGCCGGCCGATCATCGTCCCTGGCCGGTTTGTCTTCACTCGAACACCACCGTCTTGTTGCCGTAGACAAGCACGCGGTCTTCGAGGTGCGAGCGCACGGCTCGGGCGAGAACGACGCGCTCCAGGTCCCTGCCCTTGCGAATGAGATCGTCGATGGAATCGCGGTGCGAGCAGCGCACAACGTCCTGCTCGATGATAGGACCCTCATCGAGCTCGGCCGTGGCGTAGTGCGCCGTCGCTCCAATAACTTTCACACCGCGTTCGTAGGCCTGCTGATATGGTTTTCCGCCGACAAAGGCCGGCAGAAACGAATGATGAATATTGATGATGCGGGAGGGATAGTTTCCGACAAATTCCGGGCTGAGAACCTGCATATAGCGAGCCAGCACAACGAGATCGATCTTCATCCCGTCGAGGAGCAGGGCTTGCTGCTTCTCGGCGTCTGATTTTTTCTGAGCGTCAACGGCAAAGGTTCGGAACTCCACCCCAAACTGCTGTGCAACCGGGCGCAGATCCTCGTGATTGCTGACGATCACGGCCATCTCACAGCACAGCTCTCCGGCGCGGTGGCGCAGCAGCAAATCGTAAAGGCAGTGGTCATAGCGCGAAACAAAGACGGCGACGCGCTTGGCTTGGCGGCTGTAGGCCAGACGCCACGTCATGCCAAACCGCTCCGCCGTCTCTTCAACCGCGCGCTCGAGAGACACGCGGTCGGTGTGCACCTCGGCCATATCAAACCGGATGCGCTGGAAAAACTGTTCCGCCACGGGGTCGGTATGCTGGTCCGCGTCAAGAATGTTCGCCCCATGCCCATACAGCACTTGCGCCAGTGAGGCGACGATCCCGCGGCGGTCGGGACAAGAAACCAGGAGCGTCGCGATGTGGTCTTTCGACGGTTCTGTCATGTGGAAGTTGAATCCGGCTGGGGAATATTGACATTCCGCTCAAAGAAATAGTGTAGAGCACCGGAGGGGTGCTTCCCCAACGGCGATGGCCTCGGCTCATCCGCACGGTAGCGCTGTGGCGTTTTGATCGAGAGCTGGGGAAGAACGCTACTCTCCTTCCCTTACAGCCGGAGCCGAAACGGCCAACGAACAACGATATACCGAAACGGCGCAATGGCAAATGGCGTGCTGCGTAGGGCGGAGATGATCCAGCTTGGCCGTGTTCAGCTGCTGCTCATGGCCGCCCTGGTTCTTCTTGGGGCGGCGCTGGCCCTGCGGGCCTGGAGCGGGCCATTCTCGCTCTCCATCTCTGTCAACTCCCCTGTGAACGTGCAGTGTCTATTCGGCCTATGCCTGAACGTCCTGCTGCTTGGAAGAAGAGACCAGCAGCAGAAAAGGTAGCGGGTACATGCCTTTGGTGCGCCGCGCTAGCCGGGGCGTTCGCGCTCTACCTGTCTTCGCTTTCCTTCCCCTTTGCCTCGGATGACTATGTTCACCTGAAGTGGCTGTCCTCGTTCTCCTGGCGCAGCGTTCCCGCTCTGCTGGCAACACCCGGTGGGGATGGTTTCTTTCGGCCAGCCGGCTACGTTTTTCTCGCGGCGGTTGCCGAGCTGGCAGGTTCAGACCCTGTGCGATTCCATCTCGCGAGTCTGCTGCTGCACGCCGCCAATTGTTTCCTTTTGGGACGGCTGGCGCTGCGCCTGGGCTGGCGTCCTGAAGCGGCGGCGTTCAGCGCCACAGCCTTCGCGATTCACGGCGCACATCCGGAAGCGGTGGTCTGGATGGCCGGAATTTTTGACCTCACCGCCACGCTGTGGGTGTTGCTGGCGCTACTCGCCTCGCTGGCGTACGACGAAACCCGCCTCTTACAGCACCGGGTCACGGCTCTCGTTGCCGGGCTGCTCGCGCTGCTGAGCAAAGAACTCGCCTTCGTCCTGCCGGTGTTACTCTTCCTCTGCCTGTGGCACTCACAAAAGAGGCAAGCCCGGGAGGCCCTGCGAGCAGCGGCGCCGCTCCTTTTTCTCACGGTGCTGGTTTTCGGATACCGCTATTATTTGCTGGGCGGCGTTGGCGGATACCTGGACCCTCGCACCGGCCAGCCCCAGGCGCTCAGCATGACTGTTTCCGGCGCGCTGCAAGTGCTTCTATTTCGGCTCTGGGGTCCGCTCTACTTTCCAGTCAACTGGTCGTCGCCGCCAGGAATCGGCCTCGCCCTGCTCACCGTGGCTGCCGCCCTGGCCTATCTCACGGCGGCGTGGACGGAGCCCCGGCAGACCAAGTTCCGTCTGGCCTTGTGCCTGACCGCCGTGGCCGCGCTTCCGGCGCTGCATCAATTGTCGATATCAGAGAGCCTCGAAAAAGCGCGGCTCTTGTATGCCCCGTCAATCGGCTTCAGCCTCTTGTTGGGCGCCGCCTTTGGCGCGGTGAAAGCCCTTCCGCAACGCTGTGCCATCGCGGCCATGGTGCTGCTCTTCCATGGCGAAGCTTTACGGCACAATCTCTCCATCTGGGAAAATGTAACGCGGCTTGCCAATGAAGCTTGCCTGGATGTCAGCCGGTCCTTGACTGCTTCGGATCGCAAGGTTACCCTTGTGGGCCTACCCGCCAGCTTAAGCGGAGTTTATTTCTTCCGGAACGGATTCCCGGAATGCGTCGAAATGAAATCCGGGCGCTCTGTCAACGTAACGATCGCGCCGACCGACGCGGTGTTAGATACGGAAAACACGCACCCCGTTTTTCGCTGGAACGGCCAACGCCAGCGTTTGGAGAGAAGGCCGCCGCACCCTTGAAGTGTTGGCGCCGCGATTCGTGACCTAGTTGTCCTCGCCCAGGCCGTGCACCGCGCCACAGAGCTTGCAGGGAGATGCTTTCTCGGTATTGTCCATGCGGTGGGCTACTGGCGGAAGCGTTTTGAGGAACGCGTAGACCGCCTTCAAATCGTCGTCCGTCATACCGCGCGTATATCCCCAAGGCATGATGGAATTGAGTTTGCGTCCGCCGACATTGCCGGTCTTCATGACCTGCAAGAAGAGGGCCTCATCGTAATGAGCGATGCCTGAAGCAGCGGGTGTGATGTTGGCGCTATAAAGATGGCCCCAGGGACCCTTCAAGTCGAATCCGCCCGCGAAAGCCAGCGACAAGATCGGCTGCATCGTCGCGTCCATCGGCGTGTGGCAGGCGACGCACTCAGCCAACTGGGCCAGGTAGGCGCCGCGCTTGACTTGATCCGAGGGATCGGGCGGCGGAACAGGCTGCGTGAGGGGTTGATGAGGCGGCAGCGCCTGTTTGACCGGCTCGGGCAGCTCCGTCTTAGGGAGTTCGTTCCGGACGGCGGCCATCGAGCGAAGGTAAGCGATGACAGCAGCCAGGTCTTGGTCCGACATGCCCCGATATAACTCGTACGGCATCACCGGAAAGAGCCTCCGCCCGTCGCGGCCAATACCCTCGCGGATGGCGCGTCCGAAATCTTCGTCGCTCCATTCGCCGGCGCCGGTTTCGCGGTCGGGTGTGATGTTCGACGCTACAACCAGGAATGGGAGGTTCTCATCAGGAAAAACGGTCCCCGCGCCGGCTTTTCCGGCCTTGGGAGGCGCGCCTTCCGCGGCCCAGTCCACATCCGAGTGGCAAAAAAAGCAGTGCGCGACATTTTCAACAAGATAGCGGCCGCGCTCAAGTCGCGATGCGTCCGCGGAGGACGCGGGGGCCGTTTCCTGTGGGGCCTGCTGCTGGCAGGCGATTCCAAAGGCAACCGCGACCGAGACCGCGCAAACAGATACAAATCCGAACCAGCGTTCTGCCAAAGCGTATCCTTTCTGTGGGCAAAAAAACCCCGAAACAAGCAAAGGAGCCGTTCGATCCTCCCTCGTGAGGGATAACCTGCTCCTGAAACCTCCTTCAGGAGACAGGAACCATCGATTATACCCCTGCCGCGTGCGGAAGGCGCGCCGTCTGACGACAGCGTCCGGGCCGCTCGGCGCCGCAGTAGGCCCGCGCCGGGCACCGTCAAGTGCTTTGCTTGCTGCATAGTATGGCTAAGTCTTACAAACGCAAGCTGACTCCCGGTTCCTGGACGGGTCGCTGTCACGCTCCTACAACATCGCGACGGCGATCCCAAGCGGGCCGAGGCGTCCAGTAATGGACCGTTCCTCCTAATTACCCGCAACTAGGGCCTGGGTTAGAATGAATACGCCGACATGGAAAGGATAGGGCGCTATCAGGTTCAAAGGCGGATCGATTCAGGGCCGTCCGGCGCCGTCTATATCGTCTCGGATCCTGAATCGAGTGCGGAGTTCGTCGTCAGGATGATTCAGCCGCTCCGCTGCGAGGGTCCGGAGGATCTCGACCGCTTCCAGGAAAGACTGCAGGAACGAGCGGACGCTGCCGCCGAGCTTCAACACCCCAAAATCGTCCCTATTCGAGAGATTTTTCAGGAATTTGGTTTGATTTGGGCGGTTGGGGAGTTGGTCAGGGGCGCCAGCCTACCTGACGTGTTGTCGGCGCCCGAACGTTTTCCTCCCGAAAAGCTTCGTCGTGTCTTTCGCCAAGTGGCCGAGTGCCTCGACTACGCCCACGAGCGCAAAGTCTTTCACGGCAGCCTAAAGCTCGCCAAGATCATAGTGCAGGATAACGGCATCGTAAGGATCCTGGGGTTCGGAGTGACCGGGCCGGAAGAACGGACGGTGGCGGAGGATGCATCTCCAGTTCCTCAACTGCGGTACCTTTCTCCCGAACAGCTCAAGGGCGCCGCGCCCGATGCCAAGTCCGATCAGTTCGCGCTGGCCGCGGCCATTTATGAAGCTTTGGCGGGCCAATTCGCCGGCCTGAAGCCGCCAGTAAAAGTCGGATTCACTACGCTTAGCCTTGCTCCTCCCTCGATCGAAACCATCAATCCCACGTTGAGCCCGGACACCGGCAAGGTTTTGTCGCGGGCCTTATCGGCCGACGCGAAAGACCGCTTCGAGAATTGTCTAGCGCTTGTCTCCGCGCTGGAGGCCTCTCTGGACGCCAGCCCCGAGTGGGAGATTCCCATCCCCGTAAAGGGCGAGCAGGAAGAGTTAGAGGACCAGGATTTCACTCCTGTCTTCACGGAAGACGTCGAGCCTTCGCCCGAGAAACGCTTCTTCGGCCTCTTGCCCGTTCGAGAGACAAGCGAGGGACGCCGCTGGTCCGTTCCGACGGCAGCGATATGGCTCGTCATCGCCGTAATGCTGACCGCCCTCTACCTGGGCTCGGCGATTTGGGGAGGACGGTCGGAGCCGCCCAGAGCCGTGCAACTGCTTCCCGCGGCAGGTATAGGTATACAGTACGAACAAAGTCTCGCGGCACCGACGGAGAAGCCGCCCCTGTCATGGGATCTAGTCGCCGGAACCGTCCCGCCTGGACTAGCTCTTGATCCCGAGACAGGAAAACTTCGTGGTATTCCGGAGACGCCGGGGCGCTTTCGCTGGACCCTTCGCATTGGCGATGCCTCGCAGCCCACGGCGGAACGCACGTTCGTTATTGAGGTTGGCGCGGCGCTTGCCGTCGCCACCTCTCCCGTTCTGCCAGGGGCTACCGTCGACAACAATTATTCCTACAGCCTCTTTTCCCTGGGGGAAGGTTGGCCGCACCGTTGGAGCATCAAGGAAGGCGCACTGCCGCCCGGGTTGTCGCTCGATGCCATGGGCGGGATGATTCAGGGTGTGCCGTCGGCACCGGGCGACTTCGAGTTCACCGTTGAGGTGGCGGACGCTCTGGGTGCAACCGCTACGGCCGACTTGCGTCTCAGAGTCGACTCCGGCCTGGCGATTATCAGCCCCTCGGAGTTGCCTGCTGCCATCCTGGAAAGCAACTACTCGCAAGAGCTGGTAGCCGTTTCGGGGACGCCCCCTTATGTCTGGGAGATCGCCGAAGGGACTCTACCCCCGGGTCTCAGGCTCGAAGGTACCGGCATCATCCGAGGAAGGCCCACGAGCCGGACGGAAGGCCGTTTTACGCTGCGCGTGCGGGATTCGACTAAGGCTAGCGCAGAGAACAATTTTTCCTTACGTGTGCGTTCTGGCTTGACCATCACAACAGCGCCCACCTTGCCGGCGGCCTCTGTCGGTTCGGCCTACCAGCAGACTTTCTCCGTGGGAGGGGGAAGGGGCCGTTACAGTTGGGCGGTCGCCAGCGGTTCTCTGCCGCCGGGACTGTCGCTCAACGCGCAGAGCGGCCAGCTCAGCGGAACGCCTTCCAGGTCGGGCAGCCACCGATTCAATCTTCGAGTGCGGGACGGGGCAAACACCGAGGAGGTCCAAGCGTTCACCCTGGAAGTTCGCGATCCTCTCCTCATCACGAGCGGGGACAGGTTGCCGGGCTCCGCCACCGGGGCTGCCTACTCGGCGACCATTGCTGTGCGGGGCGGCACCGCTCCTCTGCGATTCGCAGTGTCTTCTGGGAGTCTCCCCCCGGGGTTGGCGCTGGACTCAGCAGCGGGCGTATTGTCCGGAACACCGCGTACCGCAGGCAGCTTCCGCTTCGCCGTGACCGTCAGTGACGCAACGCGAGCCTCGGCCACGAGGCTTTTCGAACTTCCTGTGGACCGCGGATTGACCGTGACAACGGTTTCCCCTCTGCGGCAGGCGGAAGTGCAGCAGAGCTACTCGGAACGGCTCGACGCGGCCGACGGCAATCCTCCTTACTCGTGGAGCCTGGCGGAAGGATCTCTGGCACCGGGGCTGTCTCTTGATCCGCCGGGCCGGATTATCGGCACACCCACGGAAGAGGGGCAATTTAGCTTTACGGTCGAAGCAACCGATCGTCAAGGATCTCGCGCCAGGAAGGCCCTGACGATAAGGGTGGTGTCCGCCCTGCGGATGCCAACTTTGTCTGTTCTGCCCGAAGGATCGGTGGGACGAGTTTATTCGCATTCGTTGAGCGTTTCCGGCGGAACCCCGCCGTTCACTTGGTCCGTCGGGCCGGGACTGCCCGCGGGACTCGCCCTTGATCCGGCCAGCGGAATGATCAGCGGACGCCCCACAACGCCCGGGACATATCGTTTCGAGGTCCAAGTGACAAGCGCAACAAGAGTCAGCTTGACGCAGCCGTCGGAGATAACGGTTGGGCCCAGTGCTTCCGGGGAGCTAGTGTGGACTGGGAATCTCGAAGCAGACCGTATTCTCACGATCCAGGATGGTCAATACCCTTCCGTAGGGTCGCTCGATGGATCTTTGCCTGGCGTTCCTGTCCAGATTCAACTGACGCCAGCCAGCGTGAGCGTCGTCACCGCACCCGGCCCTGAAAACGACTGGAAGCTGCTGGTAATCAGCAGCGGCGGGCAACCGACGAGGAGAATCACCATCCGCTGGTCCGCCTTGCAATGACGGGGCCGGGGGAATAAACCCGGCCCCGTCATCTTCCACACTCACTTCTTGCTGATAGCGATGTTGACCTTGTTGCTTTCGGCGATGCGGCCGTCGGGGAAACGCACCCGCAGACTAACAGGGATCTGATCTCCCACCGGCGCAAACGTCGGAATCTTGGCGTTCACCTGATACAAGCCGACGAACCCAGGAGCCAAGCCGGCGAACTGCAACTCTCCAAACACGTCACCGATTGCAACTTGGATATCGCTCAAAAGCGTAGAAGGCGTACCCAAGGGCGCTGGCTCCCCAGGAGTGACTTCTGTATTCACGGGGCCAAGACCCGTGGCATAGATGGAGATGAAGTCCTGCAATTGCGCCGGGGCGCTCGGAATGCCCGCATTGGTTACCATCGCCACCTGACCGGTCCGGGCAACCACCACGGCGCCCTGTCCCGATCCCGTAGCCGTCAGGGAAAAGATGCCGGGCGTGGCATGCTGCATGACCGCCTTAACAGGTTGGGAAGTACCCAAATCGCTCTCCAGCGTGACCACCAAAGGTGTATCCGCTGCAAGCAAGGGACACTGCAGGTTGACCTGTGTTCCCGAAGCGTAGAGCAGGGGTGCGAACTTGTCGTTGATCTTGACGCGCACGCCGCTTAGCACCGTCGGCAGAGGCAAGGTGGTCGCCACCGAAGGATCCTGTCTGGTAAAGCCCGTGCCGAAAATGCTCGCCAACCCACCCGGACTGCAGGAAAGGTCAGTGGAATAACTAGCGGAATTCACCAGACCGCCCACGATCGGCGTGTCCGTGACGACTGTGATTGTCACGTCCGCAGTAGAAGAAAGGCCCAGCGAATTGCTGGCCTTGAATGTGAGCGTATAGGTTCCGATCTGCGACTTATTCGGCTTCCAGGAGAACTCTCCCGTCTGATTGAACTTGGCGCCCGTGGGCATACCGGAGACAGACATGGTGACACCTCCCCGGCTGGGATCGACGGCAGTCACGAGAAACTCCAACACCGATTGGAAAATGACGACTTGCGGACCCGGCACTGTCAGCACCGGCGCAAGAGTCGAGAGAATGACAAGCTGATCGGTGACGGTGGCGTTTCCAAGAACCGCAGTCAAGGTGACGGTTTGGGGCGTGGCAGTCGCGGCCACATTGGCTCGAAAGCTGACCCTCTCCTGTTTGGCGCGCACCAGAATGGAAGATGGGACAGTCACGCTCGCATGGCTGCTGCGAATCGTCATATTGATGTCCTGCTCCACTTGGCCGGAGTTCAGCGTAATCTCGCAGTTTGTAGAGGAACCGGCCGCCACTTGCGAGGGCGAACAGGAGAGCGCCAAGGGGCGAATGCCAATTAGCGAAAGGTTTGTGGTTTTCGAGCTGCTTTCCGCCGAAGCCCTTACCAAAGCCGTGCCATCGCTAACAATCAACCCGGAGCTTACCTCGAACTGCGCAGACGTGCCCCCCCCATCCACGGCCACGGCGCCGGGGGCGTGCAGCAAAGGGTGGTCGACCGCGACAGTAATCGCCGCGCCGCCCGCCGGGGCCTTTGGGCTCACCCGCACGGTACACAAGCTTGTGCCGCCACCAGTGAGAATCGGAGGACTGCATGACAGCGAAGTGATGTTCAGCGGGCCGCTCGATGTGATGGTGAGTAATGCGGTTTTGGAAACCCCGCCCGCCTGGGCGGTCACCTGCGCTGTTCCGCTGGCACCGCTGCCGGCACTAGCGCTAAAGCCAGCGCTTGTTGCACCGGACTGTACGGTAATCGAACCTGGAACCGCAACTTCGGAGTTATTACTCGAGAGAGACACGACGAATCCGGTGGAGGGCGCGGCGCCGGTCAGGGTTACTGAACAGACGGAGGAACCCGCAGGCGCCACCGTCAGCGGCGAGCACGCCAAGGAAGACAAGCTCACTGGAGCTATGGCCGGAGCTTTGAGCGTAATATTCGCTGTGCGGGTGACACCGCCAGCGGTCGCGGTCACCGTCACGGGGGTGTCGCTGTTGATTTGCCCAGCTGTCGCCGCAAAGCCGGCGCTGCTATCTCCCTGTGGCACTGTGACCGATCCGGGCATCGTCAGGGCACCGGCGGTTTTCGAAAGCGTGATCTGCATGCCACCGCTGTCCGCGGCTTTGGTCAGGCCGACCGTGCAATTCGTTGACTGACCGCCGGACAGTTCCGTTGCTCCGCAAGCGAGTGATGACAAAGCCGGTGGTGCGTCCGGCGCCTTGACAGTGACGGTGAACGTGCCCGATCCTCCGTTCGCACTGGCCGTCAGCGTGACAGCGGTGTCCTGCGTCACTGATCCGCCCGTGGCAGTGAAGGTGCCCGAGCTGCCTCCAGAGGAGATCGAGATCGACGACGGCATCGTCACAGCCGCGCCACTCTTGGAAAGAGCCACGGATTGAGAACCGCTTGACACCGCTTTGTTTAGCGTGACGGTGCAGGTAGTCGATTGGCCCGAAGAGAGCTGGTTCGACACACAGGTGAGGGAAGAGACCGTCGGCGGAGCAGCCGGAGCCTGAACAGTTAGAGAAAAGTTGCGGGAGCTGCTGTTGGCACTCGCCGTCAGCGTGACACCGGTATCCTGTGTCACCGAACCTCCCGTGGCGGTGAAGGTGCCCGAGCTGGAGCCGGAGGAGATGGAAATCGACGCGGGCGTGGTGACCGCGGAATTGTTCTTC